>TARA_R110002050_G_scaffold16019_2_pt1 | contig 268024 bp, 264 predicted proteins | sample TARA_R110002050 | Tara Oceans TARA_R110002050 (sample SAMEA4396988) | marine metagenome | biome: Polar Biome; feature: [DCM] deep chlorophyll maximum layer (ENVO:01000326); material: water (ENVO:00002006), including particulate matter (ENVO:01000060) such as... | depth 25 m
TCTACTCCTTCTTCAGTGATAAAACCAAAACCTTTAGTGTCATTGAAGAATTTTACTGTTCCTTTACTCATGTTAAAAAATTAATTATTAATACTTTATAAAAGACAAAGATGGTGCCAAATATTTAGAATAACACTATTCTGATAACTTTTATTTGTAAAATCGTGATTTTAAGCGGAATGCTTGCCTTAATCTATTCGTATGATTAGTAGATTACTATTAATAATCTGAATATAGCGTTGGGTATAAAAAGGTTATATCAATATGAGAAACGTTATTTTGATATTCAGGTTTTATTTTTAATACACTCCATTCAGGTGAATCACCAAATTGTTTCCAATGTGCATCTCTATGCTCGTGATTTTCAAAAGTAGTCATGTACATTAGATTTGGCATAGCTGCTCCAGATAGTACTTCTCCATAAAATACAGCATTAAAGTTTAATTTATCAAAGAGTTTTACTTCTCCTCCGCTATTAAACATATCAACCTTATTTCTGTATAAATTCTCGGTGGCAGATTCATAGCTTCTTAATTCATACACTCGGTCTTCTCTAGGTCCTTTTAACTTGGTTGGAGCCAAATTTGGATGATCTTCAAACGCTTTTAATAGGGTAGATGCTATTCTTGTATAGAGAGGTTTATCATGTGATGCTTTTAAATAAGAGCTGCCATCTTTTAAGTAAATTTTGTCTTTTGATAAAGAAGAATCTAAAGATTCGAATTGGGCCAATGTACTAAAAGGAATTAAAATATAGGTTTTTTTTATACCGCTAGAATCTACATCTCGGGGTTTAAAAACTCCAACATTTGAGATGTTAACTCTTTTTAAAGCAGGTAGGTAAGCAGTTTCTAAAAAAATGTCTGTTGCTTTCTGCTGTGCCTCTGTTTCAAACGAATATACTTTAAGTTGATAGAACTCTCGCTGCTGAGCTAAAATAGTTGACGAGCATAAAATCAAAATAATAATAGTTATATTTTTTATCATAATTGGATTTTTAAAATTGTTTATTTTTATAGTTTTTTTTTGAAGCACACACTGTTGTCAACACCTTTATATTGACCGTAATTAGGAATAATTTCATAGTTGTTTTTAGTATACAAGGCGATGGCATCTGGTTGTCGAATACCTGTTTCAAGAATACCTGTTTTATAATTTAACGCGGATGCCCAAACTTCTAATTCCTTAAGAATTTTAGAACCTATTCCCTTTCCTTGAAATTCAGGTAACACAAACATTCTTTTTATTTCAACAGTAGTTGAATCAATTGGCTTAAAAGCACCACAGCCAACTGGTTGCTTGAGATTATAAACAAGAATAACCTGTTGAAGTCCTTCTATACCATTAAACTGATGATAGAAATCATGTTCATCTCCATCTTTTACACTTAAATCAGCATCTAAAGCTTTAACCAAATGCTTAAAATCATCATTTTGATAATTTGTTTTTAGAAATGTAATCATTAACAAAAAATTATACAGCAATACTTACACCATCGGCGGTAATATTGTCATTATGGTCAAAATAAAAATCGATTCTTCCTAAATTAATTCCAAAGCAGCCTACTTGATTGACCAAAATATCATTTTGAACACTATTTTTAATAATAGTTGGTTTTTCTAAGAAGGTGTGTGTATGACCACCAATAATTAAATTGGTATATTTTGTTTTGGAGGCCAATTTAAGATCATCTGGTTTATCTGAAGTGTATTGATAACCTAAATGTGAAAGGCATATAATTAAATCACATTTTTCATCTTCTTTAAGCTTTTTTTCTATGTCTTGTGCAATTTCAAAAGGATTTAAATAGGTAGTTTCTTTAAATAATTTTTTGGTAACTAATCCCTCTAACTCAATACCTAATCCATAAACCCCAATTTTAATATCATCAATAGTATAAATGTCATAAGGTTTGGTATAGCCATTCATGATGGTATTTTTGAAATCATAATTTGCGGAAAGTAATTGAAATTTAGCATGAGGTAATTGTGCAAAAAGACCTTCAATACCATTGTCAAAATCATGATTGCCTATTGTTGCCGCATTATAGTTAAGCATGCTCATTAATTTAAATTCCAATTCGCCACCATAAAAATTAAAGTAGGGCGTGCCTTGGAAAATATCACCTGCATCAAATAAAAGTGTACTAGGGTTTTCTTTTCGTATTTGATCTACTAAGGTTGCTCTTCTTGCTAATCCGCCTAAATTTGGAAATTCAGAATGAGAGGTAGGAAAAGGATCAATATGGCTATGAACATCATTCGTGTGAAGAACAGTAATTTTCTTTTTAGTTTTAAGTAAACAAGAATTTAAGGATAATCCACCTAGACCAACAAAAGCGGATGTAGCCGTTGTATTTGAAATAAATTTTCTTCTATTCATCTTTTAATAATCTAATTTAATAAATCGGTCATCTATTAGCGGAGCAAGGGTATCTTTCTTCGTAAAATAATCTATCATGATATTCCGGATTAGATAATCGGTCTCAGTAAATGAAAGTTTCTCTTTGAAAAAAATCATATTATCACCGCCATTTACCAAATAGTTTGATGTAGCTACATAGTATATTTTGTTTTCATCAAAAGGTTTGCCTTGAATATTTACAGCCTTTAAGCTATCATTTTTATCTATAATTATTTGAATACCAGCGATGGGATGAGGTTTTTTTGAATTGATAAGGTAGGTGACCATTTCTCTTATTGTTTTTCCTTTCAAACCAACCACAACTACACTATTTTCAAAAGGCATTACTTCATAAGCAGTTCTTGCGGAAACATTACCTTTTGAAATAATACTCCGTATGCCACCATGATTCAAAAGAACAAAGTCTAAATTATTTTTTGTTCTTGATTTAAATATGGGTCCAGCAAGTTCCAACACAGCATCAGCCATAAGGTTTCCTGCTGTGGTATTGAATTCCCCGTCTGTTTTTGTTATCGGTGCTGTTGCGTAAGCCAAGGTGCTATCTAGCACTTCATCTATTCTTTTGCGATACGGAGTAATGAAGTTTTTAATGGTTTTCTTTTCTAGAATAGAATCGGTAAGCGGAATTTGTTTTCCGGTAATTTTAACTAAGCTCGGTTTGTCTTGTTTGCAGGCGACTAAAAACGTTAATGTTATAAATATAACAAAGTGTTTAATTTTTAAAATCATTTTAGTATTTATCTTCGTGTAACAATTGCTGTTAATATTATTTACATTTGTATAAATGTAAAAATACATGTTTTTAAAAGCTTTAAAACAAAAATTAAAACATAAATCAGGACATAAATACGTAAAACAATTGTTACAGAGTCCATTAGAGGGTTCAAGGCAGGTTAAAGGTATTAAGTCTATTGGGTGTATTGTAGATTTAGACAAATTTGGAAACACCAATTTGTTTTATCAATTCGTTGAAGAATTTTCGCTCAGACCTAATTCTGTAAAAATAATTGGCTATAAAAATTTTTATGATAAAAATTCTCCTTATTCAACTCCAGTTTTTTCGGATAAGGATTTAGGATGGAAAGGAAATATAGAAAACGGTTACGCTCTAGAGTTTATGAATCGGGAATATGATTTACTGATTAATTACTATACAGATGATCATCTTTTATTAAAATTAATGACATTAAAATCTAAAGCAAGAATACGAGTTGGTTTTGGTGAGGTAGATAAAAGTTTAAACGATTTAATATTGAATACCCCAGTAGAAGATTTTGGATTATTCAAAGAAGAATTAAAAAAGTACCTTAAGATTCTTAAGGAAATTGAATAAATATGGAACATTTACACGGAACAGGAGTAGCACTTATTACTCCATTTAATGAGGATTTTTCTGTTGATGTGGCTGCTTTGCAACGTGTTGTAGAGCATAGCATCACTGGAGGTGTTGATTATTTAGTAGTGTTAGGGACTACTGCGGAGACTGCAACTCTAACAGCAGCAGAGAAAGAAATTGTCATTAAAACTGTTGTGAACACAAATGCAGGTAGATTGCCATTGGTACTAGGTGTTGGAGGCAATAATACAATGTTGGTTGTAGAAGAGCTTAAAACAATTAATCTTTCAGAGTTTGTAGCGGTATTATCTGTTTCTCCTTATTACAATAAACCTACTCAGGAAGGTATTTACCAACATTTTAAAGCTATTTCAACAGCCTCTCCTAAACCAATTATAATTTATAATGTACCAGGAAGAACAGGTAGTAATATGACTGCGGCAACAACAGTTCGCCTAGCGCAAGATTTTAATAATATTGTTGCTATTAAAGAGGCTTGCGGCGATATGAACCAGATAACTGAAATATTAAAGGACAAACCTTCTGACTTTTTATTAATTTCTGGCGATGATATCACGGCCTTGCCAACAGTTTTAGCTGGCGGTGTAGGTGTTATTTCTGTAATTGGTCAAGGATTGCCTGAAGAATTCTCAAAAATGATTCAACTTGGTATAACTAAAAATATAGGTGAAGCCTATGAAATTCATCATAGTTTGGAAGAAGGTATGAATTTAATTTTTGAAGAAGGAAACCCTGCTGGAATCAAATGTATTTTTGAAACTTTACATATATCTAAGGCCATTGTTCGCTTACCTTTGGTAGAAGCAAGTGTAACATTAAAATCGAAAATCAATCGTTTTGTAAATTCATTAAGTCAAGTTTCCGCGTAATTAAATTACATTCTTGAATTCAGTAACGTTAAAAGTTCGCCAAAAGCATTTGTAAAAGCAGATGCACTAGTTATTTTAGCATTGAAAATATGTTTTTTAAATCCATTAAGAATCCTTAATTTTGCAAAATGTTTAGAAAAATGCGACCTTTTTTTAGTCTACTTATATTAACACTTGTTTTAACTTCATGTAGTGAATACCAAAAGGTGCTCAAAAATGAAGATATTAAGGCAAAGTATGATATGGCAGAGGCTTATTATGAAGCCGAAGATTATAAACGGGCAAATAGATTGTTTGAGCAGATAGCTCCTAAATATATTGGAAAACCACAAGGAGAGCGCGTTATGTTCTTTTTATCTAACTCTTATTACCAAATAAAAGATTACAATACAGCAGGATATCAATTTGAGCGTTTTTTGAAATCATATCCTAAGAGTGATAAAGCACAAGAAGCAGGTTTTTTAGGGGCTAAAAGTTATTATATGCTTTCTCCAAAATATTCTTTAGATCAAACAGATACGGATAAAGCACTTCAGAAGCTTCAAAGTTTTATTAATACATTCTCTGAGTCTGAGTTTATGCCAGAGGCCAATATCATGGCTAAAAATTTGACACAGAAAAAAGAACTTAAAGCATTAGAGGTAGGTAAGCAATTTACAAAGTTAGGTGAATTTTATACGCTAGATTATTCTATTTCAGCTGCAGCAGCTTTAGATAACTTTGTTTTGGATCATCCGGGATCTATTTATAAAGAAGACGCACTATTTTATAAGATGAAAGCGTTAACTAATTTGGCATTAAATAGTACTGAAGTTAAAAAGAGACAGCGATTAGTAGATGCAAAAACAGCATATACGGTGCTGAAAAAGAATTTTCCACAAACGCAATTTGAAAAGAAAGCGAACGATTTAATGGAGAAAATAGAAAAAGAATTACAAAATTATTCCAAATAAAAACCATTTTCATTATGAATATGAACGATTTAAAAAATTCAAAGGCTCCTGTTTCTACAGTAACTATCAATAAAAATGAGTTTGATGCTCCTACGGGAAACATTTATGAAGCTATTTCAATAGCGGCTAAAAGAGCAGTTCAAATTAACTCTGAAATTAAAAAAGAGTTATTAGAGAAATTAGAAGAGTTTGCTACTTACAGCGATAGCTTAGAAGAGGTTTTCGAAAATAAAGAGCAAATAGAAGTTTCTAAATTCTACGAAAAATTACCAAAGCCACATGCTATAGCGGTAAACGAGTGGTTAGAAGATAAAATATACCATAGAAATACAGCGAAAGATCTAGAATAACATGTTGAGCGGAAAAAATATCCTATTAGGAATCACAGGAGGTATTGCCGCTTATAAAACAACATTTTTAGTTCGCTTACTTATTAAAGCTGGTGCTAATGTCAAAGTAATTTTGACAGATAGCGCCAGCTCTTTTGTTTCGCCACTTACCTTAGCTACCTTATCTAAGAATCCAGTACTTTCTTCCTTTATTAATAAAGAAGATGGTAGTGTTTCGTGGAATAATCATGTAGAACTAGGTCTTTGGGCAGATTTAATGCTCATTGCTCCTGCGACAGCAAATACCATGTCTAAAATGGCTAATGGTACTTGCGACAGCCTATTGCTAGCTTCATATTTATCAGCTAAATGCCCTGTTTTTTTTGCTCCTGCGATGGACTTAGATATGTACAAACATCCCTCTTCTTTAGCGTCATTTGAAAAATTAACATCTTTCGGTAATATCATGATTCCAGCAACTTCGGGAGAGTTGGCTAGTGGTTTACATGGCGAAGGTCGTATGGCGGAACCCGAAGATATCATTAACTTTATTAAGACATACCTATTAGAGGGATTACCATTACAGGGTAAAAAAGTATTGGTTACGGCAGGGCCTACCTACGAAGCTATAGATCCAGTTCGTTTTATAGGAAATCATTCTTCAGGTTTAATGGGTTTTGAATTGGCTAAAGTAGCTGCAAGTATGGGTGCTGAGGTTATTTTAATAACTGGACCGTCACATTTGAATATTGAGCATGATTTGGTGAAACTCATCAGAATAGTTTCAGCAGAAGAAATGTATACTGCTGTTCACGAATATTATGCAACTATAGATATCGCTATTGCAGCAGCAGCAGTTGCAGATTACAGACCTAAAATTGTTGCAGAACAAAAGATTAAAAAGAATACCGAAGATTTCTCAATCGATTTGATAAAGAATAAAGATATTCTGTTGTCGATGGGGAACCTAAAAAAGCATCAATTTATTGTAGGTTTTGCGTTGGAAACCGAAAATGAAGTAGAAAATGCAATTGGAAAATTGAAAAAGAAGAATTTGGATGCTATTGTTCTTAATTCTTTAAACGATGCTGGTGCTGGTTTTGGTAAGAAGACCAATAAAATTTCATTTATAGATAAGAATTCAACGATAAAAACGTTTGAATTAAAAACTAAGGCATTAGTTGCTTTGGATATCATGAATGAGATAATAAAAAGAATACATGCGTAAGTGTCTTTTAATGCTATCAGTGCTCATTTTGCCTTTTTGTGTAAGCGCACAAGAGCTCAATGCTATTGTTACGGTGAATTCAGATCAGGTAGGACAAACTAATCAGCAGATTTTTAAAACTTTAGAACGTTCTTTGAATGATTTTGTGAATAAAACAAAATGGACAAATAGAACCTATAAAGAGGTTGAGAAACTAAGCACTCGAATGTTTATTACCGTTACTGAATATCAAAATAATAGATTTAAAGCTAGTATTCAATTGCAATCATCTCGACCCGTTTTTAATACCTTATACGAAAGCCCCGTTTTTAATTATAAAGACAACCAGTTTAATTTTGAGTATACAGAATTTCAACCACTCGTATTCAACGAGAATGTTTTTGATTCTAACTTAGTAAGCGTTGTGGCGTATTATGTATATGTAATGCTAGGTCTAGATGCTGATACTTTTGAATTAGATGGGGGAACAGATTTTTATAGAAAAGCGCAAAATATAGTAACTCAAGCTCAAGGGAGTAGTTCATCTGGCTGGAGTCAAGATACTAGTGAGCGAACACGATTTGAATTAATCGATAATTTACTTTCAAATACTTTTAAAGAATACCGAGTAGCCATGTATAACTACCATAGAAAAGGGTTAGATATACTTGCTGATAATAATAGTACAGGAAAACAGGTAATTTCTGGAACCATGCGTTTATTAGAAACTTTGGTAAAGAGAAGACCGAATGCCTTTTTAATACAAACTTTTTTTGATGCCAAATCAGAAGAAATTCAGAATGTATTTTCTGATGGTCCAAAAGTAGATATCATTCAATTGAAAGAAGCACTGAATAGGATAGCTCCTTTTTATTCAAGTACATGGAATAATATTAAATACTAGATTCCTTTAGTTTGTAGTACTATACTTGACATCAGAAAATATTTTTATTCCAGTACACCAATAATTAGTTCCATGCATTAGAAAATGCATCATATTTTGAGTCTACTTCAAAATACTTACGCATTGTTTCGCTGATTAATTTTAATATAGCGGTTTTATAATCAAGAAAACACTAGTATTTAGTGTATCTCTCAATTTCATTGTAAAATTCCATTAGATAATGCGGGTTTAAATATTTTCAACTAAGGGAATATAAATTATCTTTACAGCACTAATACTTTTAAGAATTGCTGAACACACTATCGATACAGAATTACGCTTTAATAGATCAATTAAATGTTTCGTTTACTAATGGCTTTACCATTATTACAGGAGAAACAGGAGCTGGTAAGTCCATTTTGTTGGGTGGTCTTGGTTTAGTTTTAGGAAAAAGGGCTGATTTAAGCTCGTTAAGAGACGAAACGAAAAAATGTATTATAGAAGCCGCTTTCGATATCGAAAAATATGGCTTAGAAGATTTTTTTGAGGAAAATGATTTAGATTTTGAGAAAAGAACAATCATTAGAAGAGAAATATTACCTAGTGGGAAATCAAGAGCTTTTGTGAATGATTCTCCAGTAACTCTTGATGTTTTATCTCGCTTAGGGGATAATTTGATTGATGTGCATTCGCAGCATCAGACCCTTCAGTTAGCAGAAAATGATTTCCAATTGAAAGTTATTGATGCTTTAGCAGATAATAGACAATTACTTTTAGCATTTGGAGGTAAATTAGGTGCTTATCAAAAAACACAAAGAGAGCTTAAAACATTAGTATCCTTTCAACAAAATGCTGTTAAAGAGCATGATTACAACAGCCATTTATTGAAAGAGTTAGAAGTGGCACCTCTAAAAGAAGGAATAATAGAAGACTTAGAGGAGCAATATGAGCAGCTTAATAATGTTGAAGCGATCGTAGAGCAGCTTTCTAAAGGACATCAGTTACTCAATGATGAGCAAATTGGAGTTGTTAATTTAATGACGGAATTGAAATTAGCTTCAAGTAAATTAGCTACTTATGGCAATCAGTTTGTTAGTCTAAATGAGCGAATACTTTCGGTTGTTATTGAAATTGATGATATTTCTTCTGAATTTGATGCTTTGCAAGAAAAAGCAGAAGCTAATCCTAAATTATTAGAAGAAGTAAATACGAAACTTCAAGTAGTATATAATTTACAAAAAAAGCATAACGCTGCAGATATTGCAGAATTAATTGCAATTAGAGAAGTTTTATCAGAAAAAGTAAGTGCAACAGAAAATGTTGAGCTGGATATAAAAAAGAAAGAGCAAGAACTGTCTATCCAAGAAAAAGAATTAGATAAATTAGCCTTAGAAATTAGCAATAGGAGGATAAAGATTATACCTGAATTACAAAAACAATTAGGAGAAAGCCTATCCCAATTAGGAATGCCTAGTGCCACTTTTAAAATTGAGATTCAGCCTTCTAAAGTCTTTAATAGTAACGGTAAAGATGAGCTTGTTTTTCTTTTCGCAGCAAACAAAGGTTCTAATTATGGTGATTTAAAAAAAGTGGCTTCTGGTGGTGAATTATCTAGAATAATGTTGACGATTAAGTCAATTTTAGCCAAGTATGAGCAATTGCCAACGATGATGTTTGATGAAATAGATACAGGTGTTTCTGGTGAAATTTCAAATAAAATGGGTGATATTATGCAAGCAATGAGTAAAACCATGCAGGTGTTTTCTATAACACACTTACCTCAAGTAGCTTCAAAAGGTGCACATCATTATAAGGTGTATAAAGTAGAAGAAGGATTGGTAACGAATACTAAAATGAAAAAGCTAAATAGCGAAGAGCGCATCATCGAATTGGCGGAAATGTTAGGCGGAAAAGAGCTGTCAGATTCTGCTTTAGCCCATGCACGGCAATTATTAGGGTAGTTTTATACCATAACGCAAAGAATTTATCAAAAATCTAACTTTCAAATAAGGAACCATTCAATTTTTAATATCTTTGATTTAATTAAAAAGAATACAAAAACCAATAAAATGTCATACAACCTATTAAAAGGAAAAAGAGGAATAATCTTCGGAGCTTTAGATGAAAATTCTATCGCATGGAAAACAGCGGAACGCGTTCACGAAGAAGGTGGTTCTTTTGTGTTAACAAATGCACCAATCGCAATGCGTATGGGGCAAATAGATGAATTAGCAAAGAAAACTGGTTCTCAAATTATTCCTGCAGATGCTACAAGTGAAGAAGATTTAGCAAATTTAGTTGAAAAAGCTACGGAAATTCTTGGTGGCAAATTAGATTTTGTTTTGCATTCAATAGGCATGTCAGTAAATGTTCGTAAAGGAAGACATTATACCGATGAGAAGTATGATTTTACTGCAAAAGGATGGGATGTATCTGCATTATCTTTTCATAAAGTAATGCAAACATTATACAAAGCAGATGCAATGAATGAGTGGGGGAGTATTGTAGCTTTAACGTATATGGCTGCACAACGTACTTTTCCTGATTATAATGATATGGCAGATAATAAAGCCTATTTAGAGTCTGTAGCACGTAGTTTTGGATATTTCTATGGTAAAGAAAAGAAGGTTCGTGTAAATACTATTTCTCAGTCTCCAACACCAACTACTGCTGGTCAAGGTGTAAAAGGTTTTGATGGATTTATCAGTTATGCTGAAAAAATGTCGCCTTTAGGAAATGCTTCAGCTCAAGATTGTGCAGATTATACCATTACCTTATTTTCAGACTTAACCAAAAAGGTAACCATGCAGAATTTGTTCCACGATGGAGGATTTTCTAATACAGGAGTAAGTCAAGAAGTTATTGAGTATTTTAGTAAATAAAAATTACATATAACAACCGAAAGCCATTCGAGATTTCGAGTGGCTTTTATGTTTATAGCTACTGCAAATGGATTTATTATTTTCTTTTATAGTTCCAGTATACAATAGGCCAAATGAAATTAAAGAATTACTAGATAGTCTTTCAAATCAGACGTATACGAAACCATTTGAGATTGTAATAGTTGAAGATGGTTCAACGGTAAGCTCAGAAGATGTAGTTGAAACCTATCACTCTAAATTAGCCATTACCTATTTAAAAAAACCAAATAGCGGTCCTGGTGATTCTAGAAATTATGGTATGAGAAGAGCTAAAGGCAATTATTTTATAGTCTTAGACTCAGATTGTATACTACCTCCGCAATACCTAGAGAAAGCTAGTGCCTCTTTACAAGAAGATTATGTGGATTGTTTTGGAGGTCCAGATGCAGCTCATGAAAGCTTCACAATTATACAAAAGGCAATCAACTATGCAATGACTTCTTTTTTGACTACAGGGGGCATAAGAGGTGGTAAAACTGCGGTAGATAAGTTTCAGCCTCGAAGTTTTAATATGGGAATATCTAAAGTAGCATTTGAAGCTACAGGTGGTTACGGTCGAATTCATCCGGGAGAAGACCCAGATCTTACAATTAGAATTTGGAATAAAGGATTTAAAACTAAATTAATTTCAGAAGCATTTGTATATCATAAACGTAGAATCGATTGGAATAAATTTTATATACAGGTCAACAAATTTGGAATGGTACGGCCAATTCTTAATCAATGGCATCCTGAGACAAAGAAAATTACGTATTGGTTTCCAAGCCTTTTTTGTTTAGGCTTCTTAATTGCTTTAGTTTTTTTTGCATTTGGAGTTAGTTTTCCTTTGTATTTGTATGCCATCTATTTTCTACTCTTGAGTATAGACTCTTTCCTTAAAAATAAAAGTGTTGCTATTGCATTATTGTCCCTAGCCGCAGTTTGCATTCAATTTATTGGTTATGGGTATGGTTTTTTGAAGTCAACTTTGTTGCTTAACTTTAGTGAAAAAAAACCGGAAGAATTAATGCCTCAATTATTCTTTAAAAAAAATAACACAATCTAATGATAAGAATCAAAAACGGACTTCAAAAAAGGAAAATGAAAATCTTTATGGTTTTTCTTCTGTTTTCTAGTTTGGCTTGGTTTATAAGTAAATTGTCGGAAAATTATATAGGTAGAGCTGTTTTTGCGCTAGAGTATAAAAATGTTCCGGACAGCTTACTTTTTGTAGGAGCATCCAAAAATCAGCTAGATGTTAAGTTAAGTGCTAGTGGTTTTTCGTTTCTTAGATATAGTTTTGGGAATAAAAAAATAAAAATCGATGTAGCTAAAGCACAAGAAAAGAATAATGTGTACACCGTTCCTAAAAATGCGTATCAGCTTCAAATAGAAAGACAATTACCACAGTCAATGGAATTAAAGAGTATTGACGATGGAGAAGCTATAATTTTAGAGTTGTATCCATTGTTTACAAAAAAAATACCTATTATTTCTAATCTTGACGTGGAGCTAGAGCAAAATTTTATGTTGGAAGGAGGTATTCAATTAAAACCGGATAGTATAACAATAAATGGTCCCAAAAAAGAGGTCGACAAGTTCGCTTCGATGAAGACGGAAGTGCGAAAAGTAGAGAATATCTCTGGTGATTTTTCAGAAAAATTAGCTTTATTGATTCCTGAAGATACCAAGAATATTAAGTTTTCAGATGCTAATGTAAGTGTTTATGCAAAGGTCGTTCGTTTTTCAGAAAAAGTTATTAAGGTTCCGATATCGGTTGTGAATCTACCCGAGAGCTATGAAATTAAAATTTTTCCTGATATTGCAGCTGTTTTGTGCAAAGCAAAAATTGATAATCTAAAAGAGTTGAAACCTACTGATTTTAAAGTAATTGCTGATTATAATTTAATAATTGATAAAGATCAACAAACAATTCCACTAGAATTGAAAGGTTACCCTAAAAATTTAAATACTCCAAAGCTTATGGAAAAAGAGGTAACTTATATTTTAAAAAGAAAATGATGGTAATTGGTTTGACAGGAGGTATAGGGAGTGGAAAAACCACAGTAGCCAAAATGTTTGCCGATTTAAACGTCCCTGTTTATTATTCAGATCTTGAAGCCAAATATTTAATGGTAACCTCTGAGCCTCTTCAAAAACAAATAAGAACACTTTTAGGAGAAGAAGCATATCTTAATAAAGAACTCAATCGGAAGTTTATTGCCGACAAAGTGTTTGCTAGCCCTGAGCTGCTTTCAGCATTAAATAATATGGTACACCCAGCTGTAAAGCAGCATTTTATGGCTTGGGTGAAAAGGCAAAATACAGCCTATGTAATTCAAGAATCCGCTTTAATTTTTGAGAATTCTTCACAAAAAAAATATGATCATATAATTCTAGTAACCGCTCCTGAGGTGATTAGAATACAAAGAGTAATAGATCGTGATCATCTTCCAATTGAAAAAGTAAAAGAACGGATTGCCAATCAATTATCAGAAGATGTGAAAGCAAAAAACTCTGATTTTGTGATTATTAACTTAAATTTAGAAGAAACAAAGAAAAAAGTAAGCGAAATTCATAAGCAACTTCTTAATTTATCGGGTTTAAGCGACTAATTTTAACATTTTTGTTAAGGTTAGGTTAAACGCATTAACTTCTAACTGTTAAATTTTTAATTTTACCCCGATGAATAGACGGTTATTTATTCTTCTAGTCGTTTTGATGAGCATATCTCTAGTTGGGATAATTTTTGTCCAAGGATATTGGATTAAGCAATCGGTAGAAGATAAGGAGGAGCAATTTTCCACAATGGTGACAGAAATTTTAAATAAGGTCACTGAGAAAATTGAAAAAAGAGAACTTGCTGATTATACAAGTGAACTTTTAAAGCTTAAGGATAGTATCGGAGGTCAAGCAAAAACTCCCGATTTGTTAAAGAATATCTTCTTTATGGCAAGAGATGAGAATTCTAACGAAATCACCTACTATTCTCATGGAATATTAGAAGAAAATTATAATGTTCCATCTACGTTCTTTGACAACAGTATTGGTATGACTATGGACTCAACAGTTCTTAAAAATTATACCAGTATTCGTAATAAAACTATTTTTAAAGAAGAATTTGGATTAGACGGTAGGGCGACTATGCTTACTCCAGTTCAAAAGCTGGAAAAAATCGGTGGCTTATCGGCTTTAGATAAAGTGGCTTATGAAGATGTTTTTAGAGAGAAAGCTAAAACCAAGCCTATTCATACCAGAGTAACAAGGCAAGAAATAGAATTGTTGCTAGACCAAGAGCTTAAAAATAGAAATATTGATACAAAGTATGAATATGGAATTTATAGTAGAGGGCTTCCAACTAAGGTTAAATCGCGCAAATTTAAATTTGCTAAGAGCACCTTGTACAAGTATCCTATTTTTAAAGATACCGAAGGGGAAAGTAATTTTGCATTATTAGTTACTTTTCCTGCAAAGAAAAAGTTTCTAATTCAGACTATTTTGCCCATGGCAATATTGTCATTACTCTTTACTCTAGTTATTGTAGTTGCTTATACAAGTGCTATTTATCAGTTAATTAGGCAGAAACAAATTTCTGAGATAAAATCTGATTTTATTAATAACATGACACATGAATTCAAAACTCCAATTGCAACAATAAATTTGGCAGTTGAAGCAATAAGAAACCCGAAAGTTATTGATGATAAAGAAAAGGTGCAAAGGTACCTTACTATGATCAAGGATGAGAATAAGAGAATGCATGCGCAGGTTGAAAATGTGTTACGAATATCAAAATTAGAGAAGAATCAATTAGATATTAGTAAGGATAGAGTAGATGTACACGACATAATACATGATGCAATGGCACATGTAGAGTTAATAGTTGCGGATAGAGGGGGTTATATAAATTTACATTTGGATGCAGAGAACAGTGAAGTTTTAGCAAATGACATGCACTTTACCAATGTGATTGTAAATATTTTAGATAATGCTATAAAATATTCACCTGAAGCACCTAAAATAGATGTATATACAGAGCTCGCAAATAATAGTATTATTATTAAGATTAAAGATCAGGGTTCTGGAATGAGTAAAGCTGTTTTAAAGAAGGTTTTTGAAAAGTTTTATCGAGAACATACTGGGAATATACATAATGTGAAAGGGCACGGCTTAGGTTTGTCCTATGTAAAAAAAATAATAGAAGATCACCAAGGTGAAGTTTATGTAGAAAGTGAGAAAGGAAAGGGTAGTACCTTCTACGTAAAGTTGCCTTTAATATAAATAAGAATTATGGAGACAGTAAACAAGAAAATACTTTTGGTTGAGGATGACCCGAATTTTGGTATCGTCCTTAAAGATTATTTGTCTATGAACGATTTTGACGTTGTTTTGGCAAAAAATGGAATGGAAGGGTTTGAGAAATTTAAAAAAGATAATTATGACATCTGTATTTTGGATGTTATGATGCCTTATAAAGATGGTTTTACCTTAGCGAAAGAAATACGAGAGAAAAATGAACATGTTCCTATCGTATTTTTAACTGCTAAAACAATGAAAGAAGATGTATTAAAAGGATACAAAGCGGGTGCTGATGATTATTTGAATAAGCCTTTTGATTCGGAAGTTTTATTAATGAAACTTAAAGCAATACTTCAAAGAAAAGCTTCAAGCACTTTAGCCGATAGTCGTAAATTTGAATTTACTATAGGGAACTTTCATTTAAACTCAAAGCTTCGTTTCTTAAAGTATAAAGAGGAAGAGCCTGTAAAATTGTCTCCAAAGGAAAATGAATTGTTGCGACTTTTAGCGCTACATGAAAATGATTTAATGCCTAGAGAACTAGCATTGACTAAAATATGGAGAGACGATAACTATTTCACCTCTCGGAGTATGGATGTTTACATTGCTAAACTCAGAAAGTATTTAAAAGTTGATGATTCTGTTGAAATCTTAAACATTCACGGAGAAGGTTTTAGATTAGTTGTAAAAACAGAAGAGGAAAAAAAATAGAAAAATAAATGTATAAAAAGAGCCACTTGATTCATCAAGTGGCTCTTTTTATTTTAGAAAAAAGTTAATAATACAAACGGTTGTAAATCCTGTTAAAGCTAGAATAGTGGTCATCATTGTCCACGATTTAAAAGTTTCTTTCTCTGTGATTCTAAGGTACTGGCCAACTAGCCAAAAACCACTGTCATTAACGTGAGAGAAAATACTAGCGCCAGATGCAATGGCTATTACCAAGCAAGCTAATTGTGCATTTCCTAAATTTATATTTACTAAAAGGGGAGCTATAAGCCCAGCAGCAGTTATCATTGCCACAGTTGATGATCCTTGTATGATTCTAACTATTGCAGCGCTAATAAAAGCAAATGCTAGTACAGGAAACCCAGCATCACTTAATGAGGTTGCTAGCAATTCACCCGCACCCGTAGTGGTTAAAACTTGTTTAAAAACACCACCAGCACCAGTTAATAAAATAATTGTCCCTGCAGGCTCTAACGATTTACTGGTAATTTTAAACAATTTCTCTTTACTAAAGCCTCTTTTAATTCCGAAAAAATACCAAGCCAAAATATTTGCAATGATCAATGCCGAAAATGGGTGACCAATTAATTCAATGAAATTTCCAAGTTTGGGATTGACTTCACCGATAACACCACTATTCAAAAATGTATTCAATAATATGAGAACTATGGGGACACTAATAATTCCAAGCGTAATTCCAATATTAGGTAATGAATTTTGGTCATCATCAGAAGTATCCTCTGGAGCATCTACATGAATTTTCTTGGCTATATACTTTCCAAATAGTAAACCACTCACTAATGCCGTCGGAATACCAACAATAAACCCAATAAGTATAACCCATCCTAATTCAGCACCAATAATTTCAGCTACCGCAATAGGGCCAGGGGTTGGAGGTATAAAGGCATGCGTAATTGCTAATCCAGCTAAAAGAGGAATGGCATACAGTAAGAGCGATTTTTTTGTTTTGCGCTGTAAGGCATAAATCATAGGCACCAGAATGATGAATGCTACATCAAAAAAAACAGGAATTGCGATTAAGAATCCAGAAATAACCATTGCTGTCGGAGCATTTTTAAGTCCAAATTTTGCAATCATAAAATTTGCGATGGTCTTTGCTCCACCGGAATACTCTAAAATAGCACCAAACATAGCTCCTAAGCCCACAACCGTTGCAACAAAGCCTAAAGTGCCACCCATTCCATCTTTTATAGTGTCGATGATTTCTTTGGCATTTAACCCCGCAACTAAGCCAACAGTAATGCTTCCTATCAATAATGCAATAAACGCATTGATCTTAAGTTTAAGAATTAAAAAAAGTAATATAGCTATACCTAATATAACTGCTAATATTAATTGTGTTTCCAATGTTACAGTTGGTTTTTGATTTCTGAAATTATTTGGTCTGGTGTGTGTTCTAATGAAACCGTAATAATTGATTCCGACTTCTCTGGTATTTCAAGAGACTTAAACTGTGATTTTAGAAGTTCAGGAGGCATAAAATGATTTTTTCTTTTGCGCATACGCGCCATTATTAAGTCAAAAGAGCCTTCTAAAAAAACAAAATAAAAATGGTCTAAGTCTTTTTTTAATAAATCTCTGTATATTCTCTTTAAAGATGAACACGCAATAACAGCTCCTTGGTTGGTATGTTCGACCGCGATACTATTGAGTTTTACAAGCCAATCATGCCGGTCAGTATCATTTAGTGGATGTCCTGCCGCCATCTTATCGATATTGGATTTTGGATGATAATCGTCTCCATCAAAAAAAGGAATTTCTAATTCTTTAGCTAATAATTTTCCAATGGTGCTTTTTCCTGTTCCTGAAACACCCATGATAAAAAAAATACACCCTGTTTTTTTAGTCATTCCTAATCTGTTCTATTTTATTTATAATGATTTGTGGATCAGAATTAAATTCAGACCAAATAATATGCGCTGCTTTACGAAACCATGTCAATTGGCGTTTAGCAAAGCGTCTGGTATTCTTTTTTATTTCAGAAACAGCAAAATCTAAAGGCCATTCGCCTTCAAAATAAGTAAACAATTCTTTATACCCAACTGTTTGTAAGGCATTTAACTCTTTATGAGGAATTAGTGATTTAACTTCTTCAAGCAAGCCCTCTGTCATCATTAGATCAACTCTTCTGTTGATTCTATCGTAAATAACTTTTCTATCTGCTTCAATGCCTACGGTTATTGTCTGGAAAGGTCTTTTGTTTTTATTTTTATTTAAAAATGAAGAATAAGGTTTTCCTGTGCCAATACAAATTTCTAAAGCTCTAATTAATCGGTGTGGATTCTGAATATCTACTTTATTAAAATATAAAGGGTCTACTATTTTTAATTGTTCTTGCAGACCTGTAATTCCTTCAGTTTCTATTTTTTTATTTAAATCAGCTCTTATTTCAGGGTTGACATCAGGGAAATTATCTAAGCCTTTGGTAATCGCATCGACATATAAACCACTACCTCCTACAAGAATAACCTTATCTTTTGTTAGAAATAACTCTTCTATTTTTTCAATAGCATCGCGTTCAAAATCGCCTACAGAATAAGGCTCTAAAATACTTTTGTGTTGTATAAAATGATGCGGAGCTGCAGCTAATTCTTCATCTGATGGTACCGCTGTGCCAATTTTCATTTCTTTGAAAAATTGTCTAGAATCGGCCGAAATTATTTCTGTATTATAATGTCTAGCCAATTCAATAGCAAGTTTAGTTTTTCCAATAGCGGTAGGACCAACCACAGATATGAGTGTTTTGTTCATTACAATTTACTTCCACAATTATAACAATGCGTAGCATCATCACGGTGACCTTCTTTAGAACATGTAGTACAAGCTTGCGTATTTACATGAACATAAGTGCCTTCTTTTGCGCTCGTACTATTCTTCGATTGCTTACCAAATTCAACAGTAACAATACCAGTAGGTACTGCTATTATACCATAACCAACTAGCATAATGATTGTGGCTATTAGTTGTCCTTGCGGAGTTATAGGTGCAATATCGCCATAACCTACCGTAGTCAAAGTTACAATTGTCCAGTAAATACTCATTGGAATGCTTGTAAAGCCTGCTTCATCACTTTCTACAATATACATTAACGTTCCAAGAATTACTGAAACAATTAAAACAGCAAAAAGAAAAACGGTTATTTTAGCTCTACTGGCTTTTAAGGCATTTTTTAATTGCGAAGCTTCCCCTAAAAACTGAACTAGTTTAAGTATTCTAAATACACGTAAAAGTCGGAAAGCTCTGATTGCTAATAAAACCTGGGAGCCAGCATAAATATAGGAGATATAAAGTGGAATAGTAGATAGTAAATCTATAATACCATAAAAACTAAAAATATATTGGAAAGGTTTTTTTATACTTATAATACGGGCAATATATTCAATGGTAAAAAAAATGGTTATCACCCATTCTAAAGTTAACAAAATCTTATGGTAATCAGCATCAACCTGTTTGATACTTTCAAGCATTACTAGAATAACACTTAAAATAATAAGTAAAATCAAGATAATATCGAACCATTTACCCATTGGAGTATCTGCTTCATAAATAATTTCATGAACCTTATTTTTCCAACCTTTATTTGATTTTTCTATTTTCAATTTTTAGGAATTTAATTCCATAATTTTTTGAACCTTTCTTTTTCTGAGATACGTTTCTATAATATGATTGGTGTTGTCATTACCTTCCATGGGTGTAATTATAGTTTCTAAGATGGGTAAATTATTTATTTGATAGTTTAAATCACAAAAACCTAATCCTTTAAATATACCATTTTTAATTAAAATCACACTTTTTTCACCGAGTACTCTTCCCTTATCAACGATTACTATATTTTTATCAGCTAAACTATATTTTTCAATAGCTTTAGTTACTCTTTGATTGTAGGCTTCAGTACTTTCTTTTTGTATACATGCGCCTAAACATTTTCCTTCATCGTATTTGGAGCAATTGGTTTTTGCATGTGATAATCCGTTTATTTTATTGCACAATTCAAACTCTTCACGTATGGCATGTAAAAAGTTTTCTGCAGCTATTAAACTATTAAAAGTCGTTACTCTTTGATGAATACTATTATTTAATTTTTCAGCCCTAAGTTGTAGGTAGCCATGTGTATCTGGTGATGCGTAAACAGCATAAGAAAAGAGTTTACGTTTATAAAAAGGATTGTATTTTGGTTTATTTCTGACCAGCTCTTCATTCTCTTTTAACAACCCAATCAGCTCATTTCCTGTTTTTTCAAAAGTGACACTTTTCGTTTCTTTTTGAATCCTACGGGCTCTATTTCCGCTATTTGTAAAATATTGGTTAACTCTTTTTTTGATATTATTACTTTTTCCTAAAAGTATAATTTCGGCATCTTTGTTATGCATATAGAACATACCAACTTCCGAAGGCAAATCCTCAACAATATCAAGTTGTCTAGGAGATAATTCCCCTAAGGTTTCAGCCTTTATGACCGTTTTGATGATTGTTTTGTCAACATCTTTAGAGAGTAATAATTTAAAAAGCTTTAAAGTGGCTAAGGCATCACCATTTGCTCTGTGTCGATCACTTACAGGAATACCTAAAGAACGTACTAATTTACCTAAACTATAGGATTCAGCTTCTGGAATTAATTTTTGTGCTAATTCTACCGTACATATGGTTTTACGTTCAAAATTGTATCCTAATCTTCTAAATTCTGTTCTTAGAATGCGATAATCAAACTGTGCATTGTGTGCAATTAATACGGTGTCTTCAGTAATTTCAATAATACGTTTGGCTACTTCGTAAAATTTAGGAGCAGTTGTTAGCATTTTATTGCTTATTCCGGTAAGATTTACCACAAAGGGTTGAATATCCTTTTCCGGATTAACAAGGCTAATAAACTGATCAACAACCTCGTGTCCATCAAATTTATGAATAGCTATTTCTGTTATACCCTCTTCGTTGTATTTTCCTCCAGTAGTTTCAATATCTAATACTGTGTACATGTATTTAAATCAGAATTCAAGTTTACCCGTTTTTTATGAGCAACGCGTAAGTTTATTATTTTTTGTTAAAGGTATGTTTTCAAATGTAGCAAATAAAGAAACCTTACGCTTTTATCTACCACCAAAAATGCTGCTTCCTATACGTACCATAGTACTGCCTTCTTCAATTGCAATTTTATAATCACCACTCATTCCCATAGATAGTGTGGTTAAATTCACACGCTCGTTTGCAGCTTTATCAAATAATGATTTTAAGGTGCTAAATTCTCGTCGAACTTGTTCTTTATTATCTGTAAAAGTAGCCATGCCCATAAGTCCGATTACTTCAATATTTTTTAATGATATAAAATCATCAGAAGCTATAATTTCGAATAGCTCAGCTTCGTCTAAACCAAATTTGGTATCCTCTTCTGCAATATGTATTTGCAGTAAACATGGAATAACTCTCTCGTATTTTTTCGCTTGTTTATTTATCTCTTTTAATAATTTAAAACTATCTACGCCGTGAATTAATGAAACAAATTCTGCCATATACTTGACCTTGTTGGTTTGCACGTGACCAATCATATGCCATTCTATATCTTTTGGAAGATCTTCCCATTTCTGGGTCATTTCTTGAATTTTGTTTTCACCAAAAATCCGTTGACCAGCCTCGTGTGCTTCCATTATATCAGCATTCGGTTTGGTTTTTGAAACTGCAACCAGCGTTACCGTTTCTGGAATAGATTTTCTGATGGTATTTAAATGATTAGCAATAGACATATAGGTCGGTTTAATAAAAGTGTTTTTATTGAGCAAAACTAGCAGCAACTTTCTCTGCTTTTCTAGAAGCTGAATAATCGTAAAATCCTTCTCCAGATTTGACACCTAATTTTTTAGCCATTACCATATTGACTAATAAGGGACAAGGCGCATATTTCGGATTTTTGAATCCATCATGCATTACATTTAAGATAGATAAGCAAACGTCTAATCCTATAAAATCTGCTAATTGTAAGGGCCCCATTGGGTGAGCCATTCCCAATTTCATTACGGTATCTATCTCTTTAACTCCAGCTACGCCGTTGTATAAGGTTTCTATAGCCTCATTAATCATCGGCATTAAAATTCGATTTGCCACAAAACCAGGATAGTCATTTACTTCTGTAGGCGTTTTTCCTAATTGTTCTGAAAGTGCCATTATTTGTTCGGTAACGTCATCGGAAGTAGTATAACCTCTAATAATCTCCACCAATTTCATAATGGGCACAGGGTTCATAAAATGCATTCCAATTACTTTTTCAGGTCGGTTGGTTACCGAAGCTATATGGGTAATTGAAATTGAAGAGGTATTGGTTGCTAAAATTGTTTTAGCATCACATAACTCGTCTAAATTTTTGAAAATCTTTAATTTTAAATCGATATTTTCTGTGGCCGCTTCGACCACTAAATCACTATTTATCACACCTTCTTTTAGAGCGGTAAACGTGGTTATATTTGCTAAAGTTGAATCTTTATCCGCATCAGAAATAACTTTTTTAGCGAGCATTCGATCCAAATTCTTAGTAATAGTTGCCATTCCTTTTTCTAAAGATTCAGATGATATATCAATCAAATTAACTTGAAATCCGTTTTGTGCAAAAACATGGGCAATTCCGTTTCCCATGGTTCCCGCTCCAATAACTGCAATATGTTTCATATGTTATTTTTTTACTTCCTTGATAAGGGAAATCAGTTATTTTTTATAAATGCTATTAAAATGATGCAATAACTTGTAGAGCAACCCGTAGCGCATTTGTTCCTTGTTCTAAACTTACAATTGGTGTTGTATTGTTATTGATGGCATCAGCAAAAGTTTCTAATTCGTCTAAAATGGCATTGTTGTTTTGAATATCAGGATTCTCAAAATAGATTTGCTTTTTTATACCTTCCGCATTTTGTAAAATCATATCAAAATCTCCAGGATTTTCAGGAGCATCTTTCATTTTTACAACTTCCACCTTTTTCTCAAGAAAATCAACAGAGATATAGGCGTCTTTTTGAAAGAAACGAGACTTACGCATGTTTTTTAACGAAATTCGACTCGCTGTTAAGTTTGCAACACAACCATTTTCAAATTCGATACGTGCATTGGCAATATCTGGCGAGTTACTAATTACCGAAACTCCACTAGCATTTATACGTTTCACCTTTGATTTTACTACACTTAAAATAGCATCAATATCATGAATCATTAAATCCAATACTACTGGAACATCAGTGCCGCGAGGATTGAATTCTGCCAAACGATGTGTTTCAATAAACATTGGATTGTTAATATTGTCTTTCACGGCTGAAAAAGCAGGATTAAAACGCTCCACATGGCCAACTTGCCCTTTTATTTGGTGTTTCTTTTCAAGAAAAAGCAATTCTTCGGCCTCTTCTATAGTATTCGTAATAGGCTTTTCTATAAAAATATGACGTCCTTTTTCAATGGCTTTTTTAGCACAATCAAAATGGGATAAGGTAGGGGTTACAATATCTACAACAGCAACAGCATCGATTAATTTATTAATATTGTCAAAATAGGTATACCCAAATTCGTCTGCCACTTTTTTGCCATTGATAGCATCAGGATCATAAAAGCCAATTAAATTATATTTTTCAGATTGATTTAGTAATCGTAAATGAATTTTCCCAAGATGTCCAGCACCTAGAACTCCAACTTTGAGCATAAAAAAAATGTTTCTTCAAAAATAAGGATACTTTATACATTTATAGGAATGTGCTAAATGTTTTTACTGCGATACTTTAAAAGTTTTATTTCCGATTTGTAAATCCGTTCTTTAACTTAGCGATCCAAACCCAAACCAAATTGAAAGATTCGCTCAAACATAAAGGTAAGCGTAACCAGTTGGCAGAAATTCTAGTCGATAAAGGTATTATTGATCGTAAGGTTTTAGAAGCCATAAAAACTATACCTCGTCATTTGTTTTTAGATAGTAGTTTTGAAGACCATGCCTATCAAGATAAGGCCTTCCCAATTGGCGCCGATCAAACCATTTCGCAACCGTATACCGTAGCTTTTCAAAGCGAACTTTTAGCGGTGAAACCTAATGATAAAATTTTAGAAATAGGAACGGGGAGTGGATACCAAACCGCAGTTTTATTGCATTTAAAGGCTAAAGTATATACGATTGAGCGTCAGTTGGAACTTTTTAAAAAAACAAAACTTTTTTTTTCAAAAATGGGGTATCGTCCTAAAAAATATATTTTCGGAGATGGGTATAAAGGACTACCAGAAGAAGCGCCCTTTGACGGCATTATTGTTACTGCTGGAGCTCCATATGTGCCGAATCCTTTGTTAGCGCAGTTAAAAATTGGTGGTAAATTGGTCATTCCTGTAGGTGATGTAGAGCAAATTATGACGTTATTTATTCGTAAGTCGGAAAAAGAATTCGAAAAGAAAGAATTAGGTTCTTTTCGCTTTGTACCGTTATTGGAGGATAAGAATTAGTTTGTGCTCCAATTTTTTAGCGTAATAGACAGTAGTTTAGGAAGTAAATATTTTTAGCACTTATTCAATCGATATTAAAAACTATCTAATGAGAAAAATAATATGTTTACTCACTTTTTTTGCAGCAGCTATAGCATCCGTGAATGCACAGTGGTCTTTATCTCAAGCAGAAAAAGATAGTATCTCTAAACGAGGCCAAGAAAATCAGGAGAACATGATGCATCAGTTGGGGATAACGGCACTAAGACCAGGTCCCAGTGGAAATGAAGCAGCTCCTAATCATGCCAATTATGATGAGTCGCTGGCTAACCCCTGTCCCATACTTCCAGAATTATTAATAACCAATAAAGGCAGAAAAGTACAAGATGCAGACACCTGGTGGAAAAAGCGGCGCCCAGAAATCGTTGAAGATTTTGAAAATGAAGTCTATGGTAAACTACCTGAAAATATACCCAATGTTAAATGGACAGTAAAAGTGACTGATATAGAGTTTGTGCGCCGAACTCCTGTTATTGTAAAGCAATTGGTAGGGCAAGTAGATAATAGTACCTATCCTTTTATAGCAGTAGCTATTAATGCGATTTTAGTTGTGCCGACAAATGTAAACGGGCCAGTTCCTGTATTAATGATGTTTGGTCGCCCATCGTTTCCAGCACCAGCACAGCCTTCAGCGGAAGATTTAGAAGCCATTAATACTTCTTTTAAAAAAATGATGATTTCGAATGATCAGAAAATGAAGGAAATTTTCGAGAAATACCCTGCCTATAGTCCCATTACAAAACTACCAGCACCTAACTTCTGGGCGCCCTTACCAGAAGGAGATTTACCATCTACGGAGCAATTGTTAAGAGCAAGTTGGGGTTATTTAACTATTGACCCTAGTAGTATTCAGCCAGATAATTCAGCCGGACTTAGAAGTGGAATAATTGGTTTGGTGAATAAAGGGCAATACCGCAAGCCAGACGATTGGGGTGCCCTACGAGCTTGGGCTTGGGGGGCAGGGCGAGCTCTTGACTATTTGCAAACGGAAGAATTGGTAGATGCTACTAAAGTAGGTATTGAAGGGGTGTCGCGCTATGGCAAAGCTGCCCTTGTAACATTGGCCTTCGATCAACGATTTGCAGTGGGGTTGATAGGGTCTTCAGGTAAAGGAGGCGCTACTTTACATAGACGTTTATTTGGGGAAGCTGTAGAAAGTCTCACTGGTTCAGGTGAAAGTCACTGGATGGCTGGGAATTATTTAAAATATGGAGCCGCTAAGGCTAAATTTGGCAATAAAACAGGCTGTGAGTTACCTGTAGATTCTCATCAACTGATAGCCCTTTGTGCACCACGACCTACTTTTATAAGCTATGGTATTCCGGAACAAGGCGATTCGCAGTGGTTAGATCAAAAAGGGAGTTATATGGCTGCCATAGCTGCGGGTAGCGTTTTTAAATTACTAGGTGTTAAAGATCTTGGTGTAGGTAATGATTATTTAGCTGAAGAAATGCCACCGTATAATACGGCTATGCTAGAAGGAAATTTAGGATGGAGACAGCACGATGGAGGTCATACCGATTGGCAAAATATGAAATATTTTATTCCTTGGGCGAGCCAACTTTTGGAGTATGAGAAATAACGATTAAATACACGTATTAAAAATGTCTATCTTCTGAAATAATAGTATTAGTAAAGGGAAAGAAATGCTAATTATTGAAATTCTTCTTAATCCGATCTAAATTTTTCTTATTATCTCGGTCTTTTATACTATCACGCTTATCGTATAATTTTTTACCTTTTGCTAAACCGATATTAATTTTTGCTAATCCTCTGTCATTCAAAAACAAATTAAGCGGTACAATGGTTAGTCCAGTATTCTTTACTTCTTTTTCCAGCTTTTTCAACTCTCCGCGGTTTAAGAGTAGTTTTCGTTCTGCTTTTGGAGCATGATTAAAATGTGATCCATGCGAATATTCATCAATCTGCATGTTTATGATAAAGAGTTCACCTCGATCATTAAATTCACAAAAACTTTCAGAGATAGAAGCTTTACTTAAACGTATAGATTTTATTTCGGTTCCGGAAAGTACAAGACCTGCAGTATAAGTGTCCAGAATTTCATAATCGAATCTGGCTCTTTTATTCTTAATATTTATCTTCTTCTGTATCACAATAACAAAAATAACAACAATTCAATGATATCCAATTTTAGTATTAACATAATACTTTTAAAATTTTGTAAAGTTTTTAGCATTTTTACGATTAAAGGAAAAACCTAGTCAATGAAAAACCTTCATGTATTTTTAGCGATAGTGCTACTTGTGTCTTGTAAAGAATCTGTTAAAAAAGTTTTAGATGCAGATGAAATTGTCAATAAAGCAATAGAAGTCTGTGGTGGTGACTTGTATGAATTTAGTGTCATTTCATTTAAATTCAGGGATAAAGAGTATATATCAGAAAATCGAGGAACAATTTTAAAAAGAGTATTCAAAAGCGACTCTTTAAACTATATTGATATTAAGACCAATACTGATTTTCAACGGTACATCGACGATACACCAGTGTCCGTTTCCGATTCAGTAGCAGCACTCTATAGTAATTCCGTAAACTCTGTTCATTATTTTGCCCAATTACCGTATAGGTTAAATGATAAGGCAGTGCATAAAGAGCTAATAAAGGAGCAAATAATAGCTGATAAATCCTATTATTTAGTGAAGGTTACTTTTGATAAAAATGGCGGTGGCAATGATTTTGATGATACTTATTTATATTGGTTAAATAAAGAAACATTTAAACCCGATTATTTAGCCTATGATTTTCATACAGATGGAGGCGGACTTCGTTTTCGAGAAGCATACAATGAACGCTATGTAGAAGGCATTAGATTTGTAGATTATAAAAACTATAAACCTAAAGATAGCTTAGCTACACTAGAACAAGTAGCGGATTTATTTATTAAAAATCAGTTAGAATTACTCTCAGAAATTAATTTAGAAAATATAACAGTAAAAAGGACTAATTAATCCATTTTTAAGCGAATAGCTGTAGCTTTTTCATCAATAACACGAACAATAAATAGGCTACTGTTATCGTAATCATCCATAGCCTCATACTTTTCTTCACCGAGCATTTTATTTACAAAATCAGGAGTGGTATTGCTATGTCCTACCACAAGAACATTATGACCACTATTTAAGGCTTTAAATTCTTCAATATTTATTGAGGAAGGATCATAATTAATGACGGTTAAATCTTTACTTATTGCAGTTGGCGCCGCCGTCATCCTTGTTCTTTCAAAATCGGTGCTATAGATGTCGTCTAATGCTATTTCGCTAAAAATACGTTCCCATCTAATAGCCCTACCCAAGCCTTCTTGATTTAATTCGGGATCCACATTTTTTGGATCACTACGATCTTTTTCTGCATGACGGATAAAGTAATAGGTAGAAACTACAGGTTCAACATTTGTAAGTTCTGGAACAACATCATCTTTACAGCTTGTAAAAGAAATTATCAATAATGTTAATAATAGGAGTTTTATTGTTTTCATTTTTTTAAAAAGTTTTTAAACCTAAATAGGAGCCTAAAATAGACCTTCGTTTATACTCTTTAACAAAGGATAAACCAGAATTTAGTTTTGGTGTATTTTAGGACTAAATATAACTCATTATCTCATAATATAGTATTTTATCATTAAATTTTCGTTTTAAGTGCAGTGTCTGATTATTTCTTTTTCTTATAAAATTTTAACATTAGGATCCATTTTCGTAATGTTTCGTAAAGAATGAATTAAAGGTCAAAAATAGGTTGCAGATAGTCATAAAGGTAATTATCTTGCAGCTCTTAATAATCAGTAAAACAACATACTGAAAATCGTATAGTTTAAAGTATAAATTAGTCAGATGAATAAAAAAAATGATCAGTTAGCAGCAGATAATATTAGAGCATTAGCCATCTCCATGGTAGAAAAAGCAAATTCCGGACATCCAGGGGGGCCAATGGGTGGAGCGGATTACATGCATATCTTGTATTCTGAGTTCTTTAATTACGACCCATCTGATATGGCATGGCCATTTCGCGATCGCTTTTTTATGGATGCTGGTCATTTATCACCTTTATTATATGCACAATATTATTTATTAGGCAATTATTCAAAAACAGATATTCAGAGCTTTAGACAATGGGGTTCAGTAACACCAGGACACCCAGAGGTTGATGTAAATAGAGGAATTGAAAATACTTCAGGTCCATTAGGTCAAGGTCACACAATGGGTGTAGGAGCTGCAATTGCTGCTAAATTTTTAGAAGCGAGATTTGGTGACTGGATGAATCATAAGATTTATGGATTTATATCTGATGGTGGTGTACAGGAAGAAATTTCTCAAGGTGCTGGTAGAATTGCAGGTCACTTAGGTTTGAATAATTTTATTATGTTCTATGATTCTAACGATGTGCAATTGTCTACTAAAACGGACGAGGTTACTTCTGAAGATACAGCCATGAAGTATAGGGCTTGGGGTTGGAAAGTAGTCACCATTGATGGTCATGATCATGATGAAATTAGAAATGCTTTAAAAGAAGCTAATGCAGAAACAGAAAAACCAACTTTAATAATAGGTAAAACTATTATGGGCAAAGGGTGTGTTACTGCTGATGGTACTATATACGAAGGGTATACTGAATTACATGGCAAACCCATTGGAGATACTGGAGCTGATTTTGTAAAAACCTTAATTAATTTAGGAGCAAATCCGGAAGACGAATTTGCTATTTATAGTGATGTAGAAGCGTCTTATAAAGAACTAATAGCTAATAAAATACAAAAAGCGCAAGTTAGAAAACAAGAAATTGCGTCTTGGAAATCTGGTAATGCGGCTCTTTCTGATAAATTAGATATGTTTTTATCTGGTAAATTACCAGAATTGGATTTTGAATCTATTGCGTATAAAGAAGGCTTGGCTACAAGGGCAGCTTCTGCAAATGTTTTAGGATATTTAGCGGGAAAGGTTGAAAACATGATTGTTTCTTCTGCAGATTTATCGAATAGTGATAAAACCGACGGGTTTTTAAATAAAACACATTCTTTACAAAAAGGAGATTTTACAGGTTCATTCTTGCAATCAGGTGTTGCTGAACTTACAATGGCCGCTATGGCCAACGGTATGGCATTACATGGAGGCGTTATTCCGGTTGTTGCTACATTCTTTGTATTTTCTGACTATATGAAACCTGCGATACGTTTAAGTGCGATACAAGAACTTCCAGTGAAGTTTGTATGGACACATGATGCGTTCAGAGTAGGGGAAGACGGACCGACGCATCAACCAGTTGAGCAAGAAGCTCAAATACGTTTATTAGAAAAATTGAAGAACCATAGTGGTGACGCTAGTTTCATTGCTTTACGCCCTGCAGATTCTGCGGAAACAGTAGTAGGATGGAAAATGTTATTAGAAAATAATAAAGTGCCATCAGGACTGATACTTTCAAGACAAGGGATAAAAGATGTTCCTGCATTAGGTGCTTCAAGATACGCTGATGCATTGGCTTCTGAAAAAGGGGGTTATTTGGTTAAAAAAGTTGACAATCCAGATGTTGTTTTAATAGCGAATGGTTCAGAAGTTTCAACTTTAATAGCTGCAGCCGAATTATTGGAAGAGCGAAAAGGATTAAAAGTGAATATCGCTTCTGTTATTTCTGAAGGTTTATTCAGAAACCAAACAAAAGCATACCAAGATAGTGTGATAACGCCAGAAAAACCTGTATTTGGTTTAACAGCTGGACTACCTGTAAACTTAGAGGGACTAGCTGGTCCTGGTGGGAAAGTATTTGGTTTAGACCATTTTGGATACTCTGCACCAGCAACAGTATTAGATGAGAAATTCGGCTTTACGGGTGAGAAGGTTTACCAACAAGTAGTTGATTATTTGAAATAAGAATAAATTGTTTTCATAAAAAAAGTCTAACATTATTTGTTAGACTTTTTTTATATATTTTCAGTGATGATAAATTTATTTCTTTATTTCTTTTAGGATTAATTGATCTAGGTATGCAATCGTATTAAGCAGGTATTTTCTATCATCGGTTATGGTTGCCATTGCAATTGCTCCCTGAATTATAGTGTATAATTGCTTGGCAAATTGAAGAGGTGTAACTGGAATTTTAATTTCACTCTTATTTACACCATTTTCTATTACCAACGCAATTTTACCTTCAATGGTTTTTGAGGTTTCTTTGGCTGCGGCTGCCAATAATTTATTATTATGCTTGGCATCAATTCCTACATTTAATATGGGGCATCCTCCCATGTTCTTAGTGAAATCGTCGTAATGTTTATAGAAATCTGTTAAAACAAATAATTTATCTATTGAGGTTCCATCAGTATTTAATTTGCTATCAATTTCATTCAGTAAAAGTGTGCTATTAAATTCGAAAGCAGCAAGAGCTAATGCTTCTTTATTTTCAAAATTACCATATAAAGCACCTTTTGTGAGGCCAGTAGCTTCAGTTAAATCACTCATACTGGTTCCAATATATCCTAATTTATTGAATATAGGAGCAACGATTTCTACGATAAATGCTGTGGTTCTTTCTGCTTTTGTGGTCATAGATAACGCTATTTTATACGAATATAAAAAAATTATATACTGTATGGTATATCTAAAGTCATAAAAAACATCCTTTTATAAAAAAAATAAAAGGATGTTTTAAATAGTAGTTTTTATAAAGTATTAAACCATTTCTGTTTGATTTCGAAATACAAGTTCATCATTAAAAGAATCAATCAATACCACACTATCAGTTGAAATCTTTCCACTTAAAAGTTCCTTAGATAATGTATTCAGTACTTCTTTCTGAATTACTCTTTTTATAGGTCTGGCACCGTATTGTGGGTCATATCCTTTTTCTGCTAAGTACTTAATTGTTTCTTCGGTAGCATCGATAGTGATATTTTGTTTCGCTAACATCTTTTTCAACTGGTCTAATTGTAATTTCACAATTTTGACAATGTCCTTTTTACTTAATGGCGTAAACATGATGATATCATCTATCCGGTTTAAGAACTCAGGACGAATTGTTTTACGTAGTAAGCCTAAAACTTCCACTCGCGCTGCTTCAGCTGCACTATGAATATCTTTAGTATTCTCAAATTTTTCTTGAATAATATGACTACCCATATTACTTGTCATAATAATGATTGTATTTTTAAAATCGGCAACTCTTCCTTTGTTATCCGTTAGCCTGCCTTCATCTAATACTTGTAATAATACATTAAAAGTATCTGGGTGAGCTTTTTCAATTTCATCTAACAATACAACAGAATAAGGACGTCTTCTTACAGCTTCAGTAAGCTGTCCACCTTCATCATAACCAACATATCCTGGAGGTGCTCCTACAAGCCTACTTACCGAATGGCGTTCTTGATATTCACTCATGTCTATTCTTGTCATTGCACTTTCATCATCAAAAAGATAACTAGCCAATGTTTTTGCTAACTCTGTTTTACCTACTCCAGTTGTTCCTAAAAACAGGAACGATCCTATGGGGCGTTTCGAATCTTGTAACCCTGCTCTACTTCTTCGAATAGCATCAGACACGGCTTCAATTGCCTCCTCTTGACCCACCACACGTTTGTGTAGAACGTCTTCTAATTGCAACAATTTTTCACGTTCGCTTTGTAACATTTTTGTCACAGGAATTCCAGTCCATTTTGCCACTACCTGTGCAATATCCTCACTAGTGACTTCCTCTTTTATCAGGGTATCACCTTCTTGTTGTTCATCTAAAACAACTTGTAGATCTTCCAATTTTTCTTGGGCTACTTTAATTTTTCCGTAGCGCAATTCTGCTACCTTACCATAATCACCATTACGTTCTGCACGTTCTGCTTCCAGCTTATAGTCTTCAATGTCCTGTTTTGTTTTTTGAATATTGTCAACAACAGTTTTCTCACTTTCCCACTTCGCAAATATTTCATTGCGATCTTCTTTTAAGTTTGCAAGATCAAGATTAAGCGCTTTAAGTTTTGTTTTATCATTTTCCCGTTTAATGGCCTCAACCTCAATTTCTAACTGCATTATTTTTCGATCTAAAACATCTAGTTCTTCTGGTTTAGAATTTATCTCCATTCGAAGTTTTGATGCAGCTTCATCAATCAAATCAATTGCTTTATCAGGTAAAAATCTATTGGTGATATAGCGTTGCGATAACTCCACGGCAGCAATAACAGCTTCATCTTTGATTCGCACCTTATGATGTGCTTCATATTTATCTTTTATACCTCTTAATATGGAGATTGCACTTTCTGTATCTGGTTCATCCACAACAATTTTTTGAAACCTACGCTCTAGTGCTTTATCTTTTTCAAAATATTTTTGATATTCATCAAGGGTAGTCGCACCGATTGCTCTAAGCTCTCCTCTCGCTAAAGCGGGTTTTAATATGTTAGCGGCATCCATTGCCCCTTGACCACCACCAGCACCAACAAGAGTATGTATCTCATCGATAAATAATACAATGTTACCATCTGACGAGGTTACTTCTTTGATAACTGCTTTTAGGCGCTCTTCAAATTCACCTTTATATTTTGCCCCTGCAATTAAGGCTCCCATATCTAAAGAATAGATTACTTTATCTTTTAAATTTTCTGGAACATCACCTTGAACAATTCGATGCGCTAATCCTTCGGCAATAGCCGTTTTCCCAACACCTGGTTCCCCGACAAGCATGGGGTTATTTTTGGTTCTTCGCGATAAAATTTGCAATACGCGACGTATTTCTTCATCACGACCAATAACAGGATCTAGTTTCCCATTATCAGCCATTTCATTTAAGTTTTTAGCATATTTATTTAAAGAATTGTAAGTTTCTTCAGCGCTCTGTGAAGTAACTTTACCACCTTTACGGAGTTCTTCGATTGCAGATCTGAAATTTTTCTCGGATACGCCTTGATCTTTAAGAATTTGAGCAATCTTACTTTTAGAATTAAAAATGGCTAATAAAAGGTGCTCAATGGAAACATATTCATCTTCCATTTTTTTAGCAATGATACTCGCTTCATTTAGCGTTTTACCGGCTTCTCTTGAAAAAGATAATTCACCTCCAGTAACTTTTGGGAAACTTTCAAGTTCTTTATCTACGATTTGAGAAAGCATATCCGTATTTACGTTGAGCTTTTTAAGAATAAAAGGTGTAACGTTTTCATCTACTTGGTTTATTGCCTTAAACAAATGTTCGTTTTCTATTTGCTGATGTCCTAATTCTTGCGCAATTTGCTGAGCAAGCTGAACAGCTTCTTGCGATTTTATAGTGAAATTATTTATGTTCATATATCGTAATTTTTATGTTATTGTTTACTTTTGAAAAGATAAAGTCAATAATCTTACCAAGAAATGATAAATGTCATTTTGACACAAAAACCTAATAAAATAAAGACATTACGTCAGTTTGTAAGGTTTTGTTAACCTATCGACTTAATAAAAAACATAAAAAATATATGGGATTATTTAATAGTCTATTTGGAAGTAAAGAATCAGAGAAAATAGAAGAAGTACAGTTGCCATGGATTTCTTTGACGTCTTTAGACCAATTACAAGAAATAGAAGTAAAGTCTAAAACAAAAACACAAATCATATTCAAACATTCTACCACTTGTGGAATTAGTAGAATGGTAATGAATACGTTTAAGAGTACGTATGAATTCACCAAAGATCAGGCGGATTTATACTATTTAGATTTGCATAGTTATAGAGCTGTTTCAAATGAAACAGGAAATAAATTTCAGGTGATGCATCAATCTCCGCAATTGTTGATTGTAAAAAATGGGATCGCTGTAGCAAATGCCTCTCACGGAAGTATAAATGATCTAGAGTTGAGCAAATTTATATAGTCTTTTTCAAAAGGTATAAAATACAAAAGCCATCAAGCGAATTATCACTTGATGGCTTTTTGAATTAGTTATATCTTTAATTAAATTGATGGCGGGTAATAATACCTTTCAATTTAGCCTTTAGATCTTCTCCGGCGTCATACACCATTTCTTCATTCGTAGGAAATGGGACAGATGCCAAACTTAATAGCGAGATTAAATCAGTATCTAATGCAAGTTTATCTCCATTGTATTTGGCATAAACATGTTCAAATACAAACTCACTTGCTAATGGATAAGAATTAATTTGTTGTTTTGTTTTTAAGTCTGTAAAACTTACTTGACCTGTTACTTGCGCCGCTTTAAATTGCGTAAACTGGTAAAAATCACATTTTACAGTCTTGAATTTATCGATCTTTATTTTGTTTCCTAAGCTATCCTTAACTTGATTTCCATTTTTATCTAGAGCATAAGTAAAGCCATCCTTGATCTGTTTTTCTTTACTAATCTGTTTTTCTTTAATTTGCTCAGGAGTAATATTTATAGCTCTGAAAATCACACTCATTTCATAATCATATCCTATATTTTCACTAGGATTAGTATGGTACTCAGTCCATAAGTTATTAAGGCCATAGGTATTAAAATTCAGTAATTCTTCTTCTAAACGCACAGGAATAATTTGTTGTGTATCATTAAAAAGTTTTACTTGTACATAATCCAAACCTTTATCATGGGCTTCTTGAATTTTGTTTCTGGTGTCTTTATATCCAGGATTTATTTTCTCTAAATAGTTAAGGTCCTCAAATGCTTTTCTATAATCTTCCTTTTTTAAGGCTTGAGTTAACAATGTAGTGGCATTGCCATACAAAAAGTTGGAAAGCTCATTTTTAGATGCAATGATTTTGCCATCATAATCATTGAAATTAAACTTTGCATTTCTATTTTCATCATAGACCGGCAACGGTAATAATGGTTTAATGCGCTCCTCAATAGATTTCAGATTCAAATAACTCGAATAAATTTCTTCATAATTAGATGGATTACCATTTTTATGAAGAAAAGCTATTTGTTTTAACTCACGCTCTGTATTTTTTTTAAATGCTTCCTCAAGCAACAATACATAAGCTTGGTTACCCTTTTTTGTTTTATTCTCGATAAGATTATCTAGTGCTTTGTATATAGCACTGTTGTAATCGCCCGAGTTAAGGGCCTCCTGAGTTTTTTTTACACCACCACAGGATATAAAAAAAAGAATACTGATTGAAAGTAGAAATTTTTTCATAATAAATTATTTACGGGATTTACTTAGCTATTTTCAATAGCCGTGCCATAATTATTATGAATAACGGATTAGATTCGCATATCGTATAAAATTACAATCAATTAAGGATGTTGAGCGCTACTTTTTTTTAGGCTGAAAAACAGGTAGTAATTTAGTTGACACTTCTCCAAATCCAATTCTCACCCCATTTTTTTGACAAAAACCTTTGATAGATACGGTATCATTATCTTCGATAAATTTACGAGTAGACCCATCATTTAGCGTAATAGGATTTTTACCTCCCCAACTTAATTCTAACATAGAACCATAAGAATCTGGTGTTGGACCAGATATTGTTCCACTTCCCATCATATCACCACTATTCACATTACAGCCATTAACAGTGTGGTGTGCTAATTGTTGAGCCATAGTCCAATACATATACTTGAAATTAGACTTTGTTACTGTTGTAGCTACTCCATTTTCAGTAATAATAGCTACTTCAAGGTTTATGTTGTAGGTTTTTTTTTCAGTTTGTTGCAAATAGGGTAGCGGTTCTGGACTTTGTTTTGGACTTTCAACTTTAAAAGGTTGTAAAGCATCCATAGTAACAATCCATGGAGAAATAGATGATGCAAAATTCTTGGCTAAGAATGGCCCAAGGGGCACATATTCCCATTTTTGAATATCGCGCGCACTCCAATCATTGAAAAGTACCATTCCAAAAATATAATCTTCGGCTTCATCTACTGGAATAGGCTCACCCAACGCATTCGCATCTGTAGTAATAAAAGCCATCTCCAATTCAAAATCAACCAATTTTGAAGGTCCGAATACTGGTTGCTCCGCATCAGGAGGCATCGTTTGCCCCATCGGTCTTCTAATTGGAGTTCCACTAGGTACAATAGAAGAGCTTCTGCCATGATAACCAACCGGAATATGCAACCAATTAGGTAAAAGGGCATTGTTGGGATCTCTAAACATAGTACCCACATTAGTTGCATGCTCTTTACTTGAATAAAAATCTGTATAATCACCGATTTGCACAGGTAATTGCATTTCTATTTCATCCATTGTGAAAAGCACAACCTTTTTATGATCTTCTCTTTCTCGTAATGCTTCATTTTCTTCATCAAATATTTCAGAAATGCGATTGCGAACTAAGCGCCATGTTTTTTTGCCATCTGAAATAAAATCATTTAGTGTGTCCTGAAGAAAAATATCATCGGTTAGTGGAATATCTTTGAAATACCCAAGTTGATGTAATGCACCTAGATCTATTGCATAATCACCAATTCTAGTTCCAATAGTAATAACATCATCTCTAGTTAAAAAAACTCCGAAAGGAATATTTTGAATAGGAAAATCGGAATCCATTGGAACAGGAATCCATGTTTTTTTATTGGGATCATTAGTTTTTAAGGGCATATTGAGATTGTTAATTGCTGTTTAATAAGTTCTGCAATCAAATATATTATTTTCTAGCAATTAACGACTGTCAATTTGTATTTTTGCATCTCAATTTAACAGTTTATTTTATTATGCAACGCGACAATCAAATTTTTGAACTTATTGCTGAAGAAAGACAGCGCCAAATTAATGGTATAGAACTTATCGCTTCTGAGAACTTTGTGAGCCCACAAGTAATGGAGGCAGCGGGTTCTGTTTTAACCAATAAATATGCGGAAGGTTACCCTGGGAAACGTTATTATGGTGGTTGTGAAGTAGTAGATGTTGTTGAGCAGATAGCAATAGACCGTGCAAAAGAATTGTTTGGAGCAGCTTATGCTAATGTGCAACCTCACTCTGGTTCTCAAGCAAATGCAGCCGTTTATCATGCTTGTTTAAATGTTGGAGATACAATTTTAGGATTTGATTTGTCTCACGGAGGGCATTTAACTCATGGTTCTTCCGTAAATTTCTCAGGAAGATTATACAACCCCGTTTTTTATGGTGTTGATCAGGAAACAGGTATTTTGAATTATGATAAGATTCAAGAAATTGCAGATAAGGAAAAACCAAAAATGATTATCGCCGGTGCATCTGCATATTCACGAGATATAGATTTTAAAAAATTTAGAGAAATTGCAGATAGCGTTGGAGCAATATTATTAGCTGATATATCACATCCATCGGGTTTAATTGCAAAAGGAATTTTAAATGATCCTATACCTCATTGTCATATAGTAACAACGACTACGCATAAAACCTTAAGAGGACCTAGGGGTGGTTTAATATTGATGGGTGAAGATTTCGAAAACCCTTTCGGAATTAAACTTAAGAATGGAACGCTGCGTAAAATGTCTGCTTTATTGGATTTAGCTGTTTTTCCTGGAAATCAAGGTGGGCCATTAGAGCATATTATTGCGGCAAAAGCAATTGCTTTTGGTGAAGCTTTAACAGATGAGTATTTGACTTATATTTTACAAGTGAAAAAAAATGCTGATGCTATGGCGAAGGCTTTTGTGAAAAAAGGTTATCAAATAATTTCTGGAGGTACAGATAACCATATGATGTTGATTGATCTAAGAAACAAAAATATTACGGGTAAAGATGCAGAAAAAGCATTAGTGAAAGCAGATATTACTGCAAATAAAAATATGGTTCCTTTTGATGATAAATCACCTTTTATTACTTCGGGAATAAGATTTGGAACAGCAGCAATTACGACTAGAGGATTGAAGGAATCGGATATGCCTATTATAGTTGATTTTATTGATGAAGTCTTAACAGATTCTGAGAATGAAGAAGTAATTGCAAAAGTTAAGAAGAAAGTAAATGCATTAATGAGTGGTAGAGAATTATTCTATGCTTGTTAATAAAATTAAGCTTACGATAAGAATAGAAACAAAAAAGCCATTATTTAAATAATGGCTTTTTTGTTTTATTGATCGATCATGGTTAACTCCCCGTCGATAATATCTTTGTTAAAAAAATCATAGATATCAGCATCTACTCGACCGTCAAAATATAATCCCCAAAAAGCGTAATAATCTTCACGTTTATTGGCATTCATTCTTTTATTAAGTACGGTATAATCAGAATCGAAAGATCTTTCTTCAAATACTGGAATATGAATTTCATAAGGTATGTGAGTTAAACCTTTCGTGAAAAACATATGGTTACTATATAGCTCGTCAATTAATTTTTTTAATTGTGAGGAGATACTATTTTCAAAAATTTTGTGAATTATAATTGTACTTTCTAAAAAAACAATATTCAACTCCACTATATCGATTACCTGTAAATTGTTTTCACGTAATTCATGTAATGCATTCAGAAATGAACAATCATTTTGACCATTCATGTTTAAATCTAAATCTCCAATCTTACGATTTGATAATAACGATAAGCCTTGTGATACTTCAAAATTAAATTTAGCTTCTAGTACTAAATTAATAGCGCCATTTAATTTTTTTAAGTTAGTAATCTTAATATCACAGAAAAAATCTTTTTCAATTTTCAGTCTAAAAGCATCTAACCCAAGAATTTTACAGCCTTGTGTAGAATCAGTTTTTAGACCTCTTCTATGTGCATTTTTTTTAGATGACATGTTCGTAATGTAATGGTTTGCGAACAAACATAGTTTTATTATACCATCTTAGACTACACGAAAACCTTAGACTTTTTAAGGTTTTTATTTTGTAAATTTTAACTAATTGAAAATCAGTAATTTAAAAAAAATAAAAAATTGTGTTTTTTCACTATATAAAGCCCTTTTCTCTTGCAGCAGTAATTAATGCGTAGTCATTCTCTTTTGTGATACCAAAAACTTCTTTTAATTGACGCTTTCTATTTTCTATTCCTGCAAGAGAGAGAGAGATTAGCTCTATCATATCTTTGGTTTTGGTTCCGATAGATAAATAGTACAATATTTTTTTGTCGTAATTATCTAAATAAATGTTCGTAGACATTTTATTTCGAATCGCTACTAATGCTTTTTTTGTATAAAAGGGCGGTGCTGTCAAGACGGTCTCTACCATTTCTTTCAGCGCATCTTCATTGATTTCTGTTTTTACCATGTACCCTTCAGGGTTAACAGTTTGTAGAATACTATTAATTCTATAATTATCACTAAAAGAAGATAAAAAAACAATTTTAGAAGTTGGAGTAACCTTACGAGCATAAATTCCAAGATCTTCACCAGTGCAAGCAACACCTTCTTTTATGGGTGAAAGTTGAATATCTAATAAGATAATATCATAACTAGATCCATCTGCTGATGCTTTAATTTTTTCTTTACCAGCATCAAAAGTAGTTGCCATGTCCATTTTAATGACAAAGTCATCAAAATTGGCATCTTCAAGGATATATTTATATCCCACCATGGTCATCATGTGATCATCAACCGCTAAAATGTTTATGGTTTTCATTGTGAAATATTTAAACTATGCTGCATTGCCTTTTTCTATAGTGCTGTATGGTATTTTTATGGTCATTGTAGTACCCAATCCAATAGTACTTACAATATTCCAATCTCCCTTTAATTTTTTTAAACGAGAAGATATGTTTCGAACACCTATTCCTTTTTTAATTTTTTTGGCATCAAAACCAATACCGTCATCTTCTATAATAGCAATGATCTCTTTTTCATTTACATCAAAATTAATGAAAATGCTTGTTGCTTCAGCATGTTTTATACAATTTTGAATACTTTCTTGTAAAATTCTATAAAGATTAATCTTAATATCACCATTTAAGTTATCCCAATCTATTTCTTCATTGTATTTAAAATGGTAATTAATATGATTAGTCGCTGTTCTAAATGTTTCTAGTAAAGCTTTGGTAGATTCTATAAAATTTTGAATCTTTTGGTAGGCAGCATTATTTAATTCGTGTGACACTGTTCTTATTTCTTCAGAAAGCTCTGCTAATTCCTTAATAAGTACTGCACGTTGATCTATAGATTCTTGATCGGATCTTTTATTAAGACCTATTAGTACTAGTCTAATGCCTAGCATTCTATTTAAGACCCCATCATGTAGTTCTTGCGAAATACGTTCTTGTTCTAATTTTTTACCCTCTTCTAATTTACCTCTTTGAGTCATTAGTAAATTAAAAATTTCTTGATTACTTTCTTGTTGTTGTTCTTTAAATTTTAAGTCTTTATTTTTTATTCTCTGTACTACGATGATTAGAATTGCCAATGCTGAGATAAAACCAATAAGGGCAACGGCAGACCATAATTGTGTTTCTCGAGTAAGTAGTTTATTTTGACTTGCAAGCAATTCATTTTTTTCAATAAATTCATCAGTTTGAAAACGTATACGAGCAAATTTATCTCTTAATTTGCGCTCATCTTCCTGTAATTTGGTGCTAAACGAAATATACTCCTGCGCATGTGTAGAGGCATTTTTTTTATCGATTAGCGTAAGCAAATTTAGAGTGCGCAATAAACTTTCTGCATTATCAGATTCTATGGATAGTTTTTTCGCCTGCTTTGCTTGTATTATGGCGCTAGTTGTATCCTTTTTAAACGCCAAATAACGTGCAAAATGACTAGTTGATGTGGCTTCATTAAAAAGATTATTTAAGTTTTTCTGTACGGCTATCGCCTCAAGAAAAAGTGGTTTTAAATCTTCTTCACTTTTTAAACTTGTTTTAGTATCTGCTAAGTTGGTAAGTGCTTTAGCATAAAAACTAGGTTGTTTCAATTTCAAACTATCAGAATCTATGACTTTTTGAAAATTACGCTCAGCCTTTTTAAAATCGCCCAAAAAGTTATGACTCACTCCGATATTATTCATAATCGAACTATGATTGTATGAATTAGTTTTGGTCGTATCTAAATAGCTATTCGCCTTTTCATAAAATTCAATAGCACGCTTGAATTCTCCTAATGAATTAGAGATGTTTCCTAAGCTGTTGTAGCAACTATGAAGGCCCTTATTGTTATCCAATGGTTTAAAAATTTCCATAGCTTTAACAGTGTTTAGTTCGGCGCCGGAGTAATCTCCTATTGCGGTTTGAACGGTTCCGATACTATATAATAGATAAGCTATTTTTGATTTGTTTTTAAGGCTTGAATAAATATTTAAGGCTTCATTATAATAAAAATAGGTACTATCTTTTAATTGGGTGTCATTTAAAAAAATACCTAGATCCCATTTAGCTTCTGCAAGAGCAACTGAATCTTTTATTTTTTTTGATAATGCTATAGTTTGGTTATTCACTTTTCTGAAAAATAATGAGTCTCCAACGGTTATACTGGTATAAGATAAGGGCGATAGGTATTTGATCTTTAACGAATCATGGGATAAAGCATTAATTGAGTCTAATGCTTTAAATCGCATTTTTTTTTGTTCAGAGGGAGTAAGATTCTTATTTTGACTACTCGCAATATATTGAGATATGCTATCATTTTTTTGTTGGGTAAGACTAATAGCAACACTTGTGTTTTTTTCTTCAACACATGAAAAAAACAACAGTGTTAAAAAAAAAAGTAGATTATTTTTTTTTGAGCCAGTATACATTTAGTAGGTATAAAGCAACAAGATAGAAAAAAAGCTTTAAATAACTAGTTACTTAAAGCTTTGAACTTTTATATATCTAAGAGAACTAAGATTTATTCTCCTTTAGTTATTGGCGATTCACAACCATCACATGCTTGAACATCATATAAACTATCATCTTGAGCAGTACTATCTGCTGTGCATGAAAACATACCTAAACTTAAAACTACTACTGCGAATACTGCTACTACCTTTTTCATATTATTTGTGTTAAGGGGGTTATTAATTTGATACAAAAATAAATGAGAGGAGCTGTTTTTCTTTCGATATAAAACGCAGTTTAGTATATGGGTCGATTCTGTGAGTGTATGTTATAGTTTTGTAAGAATTAACTTAATTTAAAGTGGTAATTGTACTTTTGGTGAGTATTTTTTTTAAATCGTCTATATTGTTTTTATAGGATTTTGAAAATGGGAGTTGAGTTTCACCATTTTTTAATGCGCAAATAGATTTGCCATAATTAATCCTAGAAATATAATCTGTATTTAAAATATAACTTTGGTGAATTCTAATAAAATTACTTGGTAAACGGCCTTCAAAAGTCTTTAACGTTTTAAAAGCACTTACTGTTGTGCCATCTTTCAAAAAAACATCGGTTGTGTTATTGTCTGCTTTTAGATATAAAATTTCATTCGTATCAATATATCTATAATCTTTATATGATTTCAAGCATAAAGTTGTATTGGTGAATTGTTCTTTCAGTTCGAGCTTTTGTAATTTAAGTGTGGTTTTTCTGATGTCAAATTCATTTAAAGGAAGGAGCCAATAATCAAAAAAGCCATTTTTTAAGGCATCAAAAGCATATTCCTTATTGTTAGAGATGCCTATTAATAAAGGCATAAATTTTACATATTGATGCAATTCTGTTACCATAGAAAAGCAGCTTGACGCATTCTCTGTCAAATTAATGAAGACGATATCGGGCATTTGTTTCAAAATAACATTTAAACCTTCTGAGCAATTGGTTGCAACACCTGCACATCTGAATTCTGGGAAATTTGCCAATTGGGACCTTAATTCATGGCTTGAGGTAACGTCCGAATTGATAATTGTGTATTCGTACTCCATGATTGTTTATTTTGTTGCAAATTACTATTTGTATTTCACAACAGACTACACGAAAACCTTAGACTTTTTAAGGTTTTTATTTTTAAAGTATTGAAAATGAAGTATTTTGAGTAGGAAAATTCTCATTTATCTATAAAAATGTATTGATAAGCTCCAATAGCGGAATTAGTAGTTCTGTCCAAACCTAAAATATCTTTAGGAGCAAAATTAACTCCTTCTAAATTGGCTTTACCTATAGCAAAAGAATCTTCATTTATCGAAAAATTATGTTGCGAGGTTTTTAAGAAAGATGCATTTTGATTTAAAAAAACTAATTTGTAGTTCACCTTGTCATTAAAATCATATAATGAATTTTCAGGTGTATTTATAGCAGTGTCCACTTTGAGCATACAATTACTAAAACTAAAATTAAATAAGGAAGCGTTATTTAATTTGAAGAGTCTTAGTTCTGATGAGTTATTTCCATCAATAATGCAATTCACGAAATCAGCTTTGTATAAATTATAGGAATCTTGACCATTGGTGTTATCTATTTGGAGGGCAGTACTAGATCTAAAACCTTTAGTCCAATAATTGGCAATAGTAGCATGTGTAAAAGTATAACTACCACCATTATTACAATACAAAGAAGTAGCACCAGCATTACCAAGCACTAGATTTGATCCTTGTACCTTAGCAGTTTTGCACCAAAGATTAACGGTAGCACTGTTGTAAATTTGGGAGTTGCTAATAGTTAAGTTGAAATTTTCTTCAGAAGTTGTGCCATTTACAAATAAGCCAACAGTGGCATTTTTTATAGTTAGATGGTTAATTTCATTATTTATACTCTCTTTATCTAACCAAATTGCACCCCATTGTCCGGCTATATCATCAAATTCTGGTTCTAAGCGGTCTCCTTCGAAAATGACTTGATTTTCTAGAAGTTCTTGGTCTACACTTAAACTTCCATTAATAGTAAGAGAACTGTTTTTTTGAACTAGAAGACCGGAATCTTTATGAAAATATATTCGAGTACCCGCATCAACTATTAGTGACCTATCTTCAGGAACAGCCGCATAACCATAAATTACATAGGGTTTAGCCTTCGTAAAATTAAGTTGATTTTCATCTAAAATAAATCCGTTGGTTTTTATTGCCGTTCCGTCTTCATTAATACCTAAAGTGATTTCTTCAGTAGATCCATCTGCATTTTTTTTAGGGTATAAAAAAACAGCGTCCTTTATTAATGTAACTAACGAAACATTTTGCTGCTGAATACCAGTATCAAATAAAATAGCGTCAGTATATAAAAACTCATTCTCAGAAACGTTAGAAATATCAAAAGTGGTTTCGATAAAAATATAAAGACTGTCTTTTGCAAAGAGCGGAACATTATAAAATTCTTTCCCTGCTTGGCCATCTACATTGAGTCGATAGTTACTCTCCAATCCATTTTTAAGTGTAATAAAGGGTATTTGAATATCAGTATGACTAGGGTTATAAACTTTAAGGGTGTATGTACTACTGCCAATATTGGTGAAAACAGTATCCAAATAAACAGTGTCTTTTGAAAAGGTTAAATTTCCATTGCTCTCTTGGTACTCAAAGTCTTTTCTACATGAGCTCCATATAATGGCTATGCATAACACACAGAATAAATACAGGTTTCGAAGTCTTCTAGCGTTCATAGCAATGTTTTATTTAAAAATCATTTGTATATCGTCAGAAATACGAATAGGCCGTGCGCTTTTTGCATCTAATAAAACCCATTCTGTTTTTGATTTTAAGATTAATTCATTGGATGTTTTGTCAAACATTTCTACTATTCGGATAGATAAAGCTCCTTTTGATTCTTTTATATGCGTTTTAATTTCAATGATATCATTAAGTACAGCAGCCTTTTTATATTCTATAAAATGACTTTTTACGACCCAAATACTATTGTCCAGCATTTCTTTTGGTGCTTTTTGCTGCCAATGCTCTTTTGCAATATCTTGAATCCACTGCACATAGCGTACATTATTTACATGATTAAGATCATCTAAATCTTCTGCTACTACTTGGATTGTTTTATTGAAAGTCTTGATCATTACTTTTTTATAATTTTAACCTCAAATAATTTATCCCAATTTTTTCCTGTCACAAAAAATGTTTGCCTTCCCTTATGATAGGCTACACCATTTAAAACATCTAAACTAGCATGCTTAGTCACTTTTTCTTTTAACCCTCCAAAATTAACAACTCCTTCAATGGCACCACTTTTTGCATCTATAATCATCATACTTTCTTTCTGCCAAACATTAGCATAGATTTTTCCATCTACATACTCCAATTCATTTGCTTTGTTGAAGATAGATTTATTAGTTACGGTTTCTATATGCGATTCTTCAACCAAGGTATCAGGATTCAAGAGCCAAATTTTTTCAGTACCATCACTTTTATATAACTTTTCACCATCATTGGTTAAGCCCCAACCTTCTTTACTCGCTCCATATTTAAAGCTGTCTATTTTTTTAAAATCTTTTACATCATATATAAAACCTATACCACTCTGCCAAGTGAGCATGTAAATTTTATCATTTAAAACGGTAATACCTTCCCCAAAATAAGTGCTTTCTAAAGCTATTTGCTTCAATATTTCACCTGTCTTAAAGTTTAATTTTCTTAAAGTTGATTTTCCTTTACGTCCTGTGCTTTCATATAAGGTGTCTTTGTAGAATTCTAAGCCTTGAGTAAATGCTTCTTTATCATGTGGATATTCGTTTATAATTTCATAAGTATAAATTTTCGGAGCATTTGGTGCTAACAATTTAATTTCTTTAGAGATCACACCTGAATTTCCATCATAATTTATAACGGCTTTAATAGTTTTGCTACCCAATTTAGGCATATTTAATGCAATCGAATTATTCGAAACAACTAGATTTTCACCATCAATTGAATAGGAAACATTTTCAACACCTATTTTCTTTTTATTCTTAAGCGAAATATTAATTTTTTGGTTTTGCTGAAACTCACTTTTATTGCCCTCTAATTGAATTTCAAAAAGGTCAGAGGTAGACGTATTACTACTGCCACAGGCACCGAAAAGTAACGATATATAAGTTAGTGTAATGATGAATACTGTTTTCATTAATAATTGGGTTTATTATTTTTTACTAGATTATTGTTTTTATTTCCAAAATTTTGACAATCAATTAGATAGCGTATTGTGCAATGATGAGCAAGGTATTTATTTAAATTAAGAATTTAAAATGATTGTGAAAAAATTAAAACTTTGTATATTTGCAGTCGGCAAGTCCTACGCGACCAGCTCCTGCAGAATCCCCCAGGGTGGGAACGCAGCAAGGGTATGTGGTTGAGCGGTGCGACGTAGGTAGCTTGCCTTTTTTTCTTCTTTATATTTTGCATTTGGCAAATACAATTACACTTTTTTCTCCCTTTTATTATTTGTTTCTTTGCACCTATATTTTTTTATTATGGCACATGAAGTTGTTTTGATTACTGGTGGATCTTCCGGAATTGGGAAATCTATTGGCGTATATTTAAAATCGAAAGGATTTAAAGTTTATGGCACTACGAGGAATAGGTTGAAATATCCAGATTTTAATGAATTTGATTTATTAGAAGTAGATGTCAGAAATAGCGAAACGATAAATGCTGCAATTTCTAAGTTAATAGCATTAGAAGGTCGTATAGATGTGTTAGTGAATAATGCGGGAGTGGGGATAACTGGGCCAATAGAGGAAACTCCACAAGATGAAATAGCAAAAGCGTTTGACACCAATCTTTATGGGCCTATTCGAATGATAAAGGCAGTCTTGCCTCAAATGAGAATTCAAAAAAATGGACTTGTTATAAATATAACATCTATTGCTGGTTTTATGGGATTACCGTATAGAGGAATTTATTCTGCAACCAAAGGAGCTTTAGAATTAGTTACTGAATCGATTAGAATGGAAGTCAAGAATTTTGGTGTGAGTATAACAAATGTTGCACCTGGCGATTTTGCAACCAATATAGCATCGGGTAGATACCATGCACCACTTCTTAATGATTCTCCGTATGAAGAGCCCTATAGCCGGACTTTAGAAGCTATAAATAACGATGTTAATAGTGGAGGAGACCCAATAGATGTTGCATATTTAATATTGAAAATTATACAAACTAAAAAGCCGAAAATACATTATAAAGTGGGAAGTTTTATGCAAAAATTTTCACTTTTTTTAAAGAAAGTATTACCTGATAAAGTGTATGAGAAATTGCTATTGAACCATTATAAATTGTAATTTTGTACATAATATAATCTAGATTAATAATATAAAGATTTAAGCATGAAGTTTTTTATCGATACAGCGAATTTAGCGCAAATAAAAGAAGCCCAAGAATTAGGAGTTTTAGATGGTGTTACCACAAACCCTTCATTAATGGCCAAAGAAGGTATTACTGGAAAAAATAATATCTTAAAGCATTATGTTGATATCTGTAATATAGTTGATGGTGATGTTTCTGCGGAAGTTATTGCTACTGAGTATAGTGAGATGATTAAAGAAGGTGAAGAGTTAGCTGAATTGCATGAGCAAATTGTAGTGAAGTTACCTATGATAAAGGATGGTATTAAAGCCTGTAAATACTTTAGTGATAAAGGTATTAGAACAAATGTTACTTTGGTTTTTTCTCCAGGTCAGGCTCTTTTAGCAGCTAAAGCAGGTGCAACTTATGTTTCTCCTTTTATTGGACGTTTAGATGATATTTCAACAGATGGTTTAAACCTTATTGCTGAAATTCGTCTTATATATGACAATTATGCATTTGAAACTCAAATATTAGCGGCTTCTGTTAGGCATACCATGCATGTTATTGATTGTGCTAAATTAGGGGCAGATGTAATGACTGGGCCTTTATCTTCAATTGAAGGTTTAATGAAGCACCCACTTACGGATAGTGGTCTTGCTAAATTTTTAGAAGATTATAAAAAAGGGAATTAATTCTTACAAGAAAATATAAAGGAAAAAAGCCGTTGAAATTTCAACGGCTTTTTTATATTTTGTTTTTTTAGAATGAAGAATACATATCTTTATAGGCATCTACAATAACACCGTCTTTTGTTAAAATAGCTTTGTTAAGTCCATCTATAATAAGGGCGCTTCTTAGTTCATCTACATTATCAGCTTTATATTGGTTGCTAAAACTTTGATTGTTTGCTTGTATCATAGTTTGCCATTTTTCCAGTTGAGGAGTTAGACTAATACCAATAAAAGTAATTTCAGGATGTAAATCCGATAATTTAGCAGCTTGCTTTGTAATACTTGCAAAATGTCTTGGATTGTCACTTGTCCAAAAGTAAAAAATAACGTTTTTGTTTTTTTCTGCAATAGCTTTCAATGAAACTATGGTACCCATACTATCAAGAACAGTAATAGCTGGTAAACTATGGTTGGGTTGCATTTTAATTACCCCTTCATATAAATCGTGTATTTCTGTTATATGTCTGTTATTACTAGAGAGTTTATGGAAATCTTCTAAAAATATTTTATTATTTTCTATGTTATCATGAACCTTTAAAAAGTAACTCATTGCAACATTTCTAAACAAATTATCTCTTAACTCTTTCTCTTTAACAATACTGTCAATTAATTTTAATTTGTGACGATTAAAATGGAGATGATTTTTAATTATTCTTTCTCCATTTTCACAATCTGTAGTGCAGTCTGTATAAGCCAAATTATCAAAATGGCGTTTCATGAAGTCATAATAAGGCGTAAAGTAAGTTAATTCCTTATTGTCAAAATTTAATTTTTTCCTGTACTCATAAAAACTATCAGATATTTTTGTTAACGAGCTATTTTTAGTTTTTTTATGATGTTTATAAGGATATTTTTCCTTGCTGATATAACTACCGTAATTAATACTTGCATTTGCAATAGCTAAGGATTTTGGAGAAAGCGCTGATTCTACTTCAAGATCATTAAGAAGATTTATTTTAATTTGACGAAGCGAATCAATTTTTTTTGAGAAAGGGATTGGATCTAAATCATAGTATGAATCAACCAGAGCTTCTTCATCCTCTCCATTTAAAAAAACCTCCACTAGAAAATTATTTATCTCTTCTCCTTTTCCTGAAAAGACCAAAGATTCATCAAAATAAATCGTATTTAAGCGCACAAGTAAACTGTCTCCTTTAGACAAGTATACATATTGATATTGAGGGGAATGACGAAAATTGTATAAACCTTCCACAATAGTATCTAACCGAATGGAGAATCTATTATGCATATCTAATTGAGCAGAATCAATAACCACATCATCTTTATATAAGATAATAGTCTCGCTGGTAGGGTTTACAATCTCTCCTGCGAATATTGTGGGGGTTTCTTTTTGTTCTGTATTGCACCCTACAAATGTTAGAATAAAAAGGCAAAAAGAATATTTATTCATATAATAAAACAATTCTGTACTAAGCGAATTTAATAAACGCGTATGCTACATCCTGTTAATGCAGCGTTAAAAAACAGCATTTACTTAAGAAGTCCAAATATTTCGTTGGGTTGATTGCTAGTTTGAAGGTTTATTTTTGCTTATTTTTGCGCGAAATTAAAAAATACTGTGTATGTTATCTGTATCCAATTTATCGGTGCAATTTGGGAAAAGAATTCTTTTTGACGACGTAAATATTTCATTTACACAAGGGAACTGCTATGGAGTAATTGGTGCTAATGGTGCGGGAAAATCTACGTTGTTAAAAATAATAGCAGGGCAAATAGATCCTACTTCTGGAAGTGTGAATTTAGAACCGGGCAAACGCATGTCTATACTGGAACAGAATCATAATGCTTATGATGATACGACTGTTTTAGAGACTGTTGTAATGGGGAATAAACCATTATCAGCTATTAAAAAAGAAATGGATGCATTGTATGCCGATTATGATGATAAGAATGCGGATAGAATTGGAGAGTTGCAAGTGAAGTTCGAAGAAATGAATGGTTGGAATGCAGATAGCAATGCTGCGGCATTATTGTCTAACCTTGGTATTGGGGAAGAACATCATTATTCTTTAATGGCAGATGTGGATTCTAAGCTTAAAGTAAGGGTTTTATTGGCACAGGCATTATTTGGTAATCCAGATGTTTTAATTATGGATGAGCCTACAAACGATCTGGATTATGAAACCATTAATTGGTTAGAAAACTTTTTAGCATATTATGACAATACAGTTATAGTTGTATCGCATGACCGTCACTTCTTAGATTCGGTTTGTACACACATAGCAGATATTGATTTTGGAAAATTAAACTTATACTCAGGAAACTATACGTTTTGGTATGAAAGCAGCCAGTTAGCAGCAAGACAACGTGCTCAGCAAAACAAAAAGTCTGAAGAAAAGGCAAAAGAACTTCAAGAATTTATCATGCGTTTTAGTGCTAACGTTGCAAAGAGTAAACAAGCAACATCACGTAAAAAAATGCTTTCTAAATTGAAAATTGAGGATATTAAACCATCGAGTAGACGATACCCAGCAATTATTTTTGAAAGAGAACGTGAAGCTGGAGATCAGATTTTAAATGTAGAAAAATTATCTGCAACTTCTGAAGATGGTGATTTACTATTCAAAGATGTGAATATTAATTTAGCAAAAGGTGATAAGGTTGCGGTGTTTTCCAAAGATTCTAGAGCAACAACTGCTTTTTATGAAATTATTAATGGAAATAGAAAAGCAGATATTGGTGAATTTCAATGGGGTATAACAACGAATCAATCTTATTTACCTGCTGACAATCACCACTTCTTCGAAAGTGATGATAACCTAGTAGATTGGTTAAGGCAATGGGCTAAAACAGAAGAAGAACGTGAAGAAGTTTACATCAGAGGGTTTTTAGGTAAAATGTTATTTAGTGGAGAAGAAGCATTAAAAAAATGTTCGGTACTATCAGGGGGAGAAAAAGTACGTTGTATGTTGAGTCGTATGATGATGCTACGAGCAAATGTTCTCATGCTGGATGAACCGACAAACCATTTGGATTTGGAAAGTATCACAGCATTTAATAATTCTTTAAAGAATTTTAAAGGCACTATTCTTTTTACAACTCATGATCATGAATTTGCAGAAACTGTGGCGAATAGAATAATCGAGTTGACACCAAATGGTGCTATAGATAGATATTTAACTTTTGATGAGTATATGTCTGATAAAACAATAAAGGAGCAAAGAGAGAAAATGTATGCAATCACAGCATAGTTACTTATAATATTTCAACTAAAAAGCCCACCAGTTAGTGGGCTTTTTAGTTGAAATATTTGCTATTCCATATCGCGGGATTGAAATTCTTACTTTGTGCAAAACTGTAATAAAGCACGATGGCAGCAATAGTTTTAAACATAAAGAAATTCATAATCAGAAACTCTGCAGTTGTACTTGATTTTGAAAATAATCCACTAGGTATCATAAGAGTAAGCAGGTAGCTTGTTATTACAACCAAAACTAGTAGGTTTATAATGCTTTTGAAGGGCCACATTAAAAATTTACGCATAGGATGCAAATCATTACCCCATTTATGAATTAAATAAAAATAGTTATTCCCTAAAGGAGCAAATAATAAGGGGTCGTCTTTATCCTCTAGTTTAAACAATCTTGAAGGAGCAATAATTTTAAAGTTTTTAATTTCCGTTTCGTGATCTTTCTCTATTTTTTTAATCTTTGAAATGGCATTTTGGGGTATTTTTCCTTTAAAATAGGTAGCATCTAAAAAACGTAATCGATAATCAATACAAATTTTTTTAATTTGATTAATATGATAAATTTTATCAGTATCTAAAAGATCAAACTTAAAAGCATTGACTTGATTTATTAAATTTTCCGTTAAAGTGCTGTGAACTCTAGCGTTGTGATCGGCGTCGTCTTGGATAACTTTATAAAACTCCTTTATCAAAGATTGGGAGTTTAAATTACGTTGTTTTTCTCGCCTTAGCTTATCTTCAAGGCTAGTTCTTTTAAGTAGCATTGTTTTTTTTATGGAGTATTCTCAAATTTACATAATTTCTAAACTTGTTATTTCTAGAGATTGTTAAATTAATATGTTAATGTATTGTTAAATTAAATAAAATGCTAGTTTCTATATTCAAATAACACGATATATGATGTATATTGTCGAACTTTCGATGCATTTCATCGATTAGTAAAAACTTTCACCCCAAATTTGCAATGATAGAACTTAACAAATAGAGTTAATTATGAAATTTTTAAAGTTCCCCTTTTTATTCGTTTTTTTACTCTTTATCTTTACATCAGAAGCACAGCAAAATAAAAAGGCTATTGCTCAAATGGATCCGGAAAAATCTATTATAAGTAATGCTCAGGCTTCTGGGAATCACAATTTATTATTGGCAGCAGTTAAGGTTTCAGAGTTGGAATCAACTTTAGATAATGATGGTCCGTTTACTGTTTTTGCACCACGTGATGTAAATTTTGATGCAACAACGAAAGAAAGGGTAACTGAATTAGTGCGCATTAAAAATAAAAAAGAACTTCAATCCGTTATCGGGTATCATATCGTTGCAGGCAAATTAACAGCTTCAAAAATTTTAAAGGCATTATGCAGAGGAAAGGGTATAGCTGCTTTCACCACAATTTCTGGAGATGTATTAACCGCTACAATGAAAGGTTTAGATATTATTTTGACCGATAAAAATGGTAATCAATCCATTATTACGAAGGCCGACGCTAATCAATGTAATGGAGTTTTTCATGTCATTGATAGTGTTAATAAGCCTAGTAAGGTCTAAATTATCTTAATTCTGCTCCTAATTTAGTTTCAAATTTCTCTTGAAATTTATTCATTATTTTATCTATCTGTTTATCAGTTAGGGTTGCATTCTCTGATTTCAATGTAAAGCTAACAGCGTAAGATTTTTTGCCTTTTGGTAACTTTGATCCTGTATACACATCAAATAAACTAACTTCCTTCAGCATCTTTTTTTCAGTTTCGAAAGCAATATCATGAACAGCTTTGAAGCTTACTTCACTGTCAATTAATAAGGCGAAATCTCGTTTTACTTCCGGAAATTTTGCTATTTCTTTATAGCTTACCTTGTTATTTCGAGCTAATTCTATAATTACATCCCATTTAAAGTCAGCATATAAAACTTCGTTTTTGATATCGAATTTTTTTAGAATAGATTTTTTTACCACTCCAAAATCTACAAGATCTAATTTTTGAGATTTTAAAGTAAGACCTTCAGTAAAATCATCATTCTTTGTTGGAGATGGGATGATCGTATTTATTCCTAAACGCTCAAGAATACTTTCTACAATAGATTTAAGGGTATAAAAACTTGTTTTTTGGGATTGCCCAGTCCAATTATCCTCATTTTTGTTTCCACAAAGAAATAATGCTAAATGTTTATTTTCAACATATTTTTCATTGTAGAGGTGATAACTTTTGCCGAATTCAAAAAACTTAAGATTTTGTCTTTTTCTATTGTTATTGTATAAGATTGCTTCTAATCCCGAAAAAAGCATTGATTTTCTCATAATAGATAAATCATTACTTAGCGGGTTTATTATATGAACTGTTTGTTCATCCTTTATATGGTCGCTTAGCTTATTATAAATTGGAGTGGACAAACTATTGGTCAATATCTCATAAAACCCTTTAGCAGCTAAAAGATCACCAATTTTGGACTGTATTTTGTGATCTTCAAAAGGAGAAGTAGTTGCAATTGAGGCATTGAGTTTTTCTTTAAAGTTTATGTTATTATACCCATAAATCCTTAAAAGTTCCTCAATAACATCAACTTCACGTTGCACATCAACTCTATAAAAAGGAATAGTAAGTCCTAGACCAGTTTCTGTAACATTGTTGAGTTTAATATCTAAAGATGCAAGAATAGATTTTATGGTATCTTGAGGAATTTCTTGACCTATAAGACGATTTATTTTTTTAAAGGTTAAGAAAACTTGATAGTCGTTTTGCTTAATTGGATATAAATCTACAAGATCAGAAGTAATGTCACCACCTGCAATTTGCTGAATTAATATAGCTGCCCTTTGAAGGCAATATTCAACACTGTTAATATCTATTCCTCTTTCGAATCGAAATGAAGCATCAGTATTAAAACCATGTCGTTTTGATGTTTTACGAATACTTATGGGGTCAAAATAAGCACTTTCTAGAAATATAGAAGTAGTGTCTTTAGTCACTCCAGAATTTAAACCTCCATAGACACCCGCAATGCATAGTGGTTTTTCAGAATCACAGATCATTAAATCATCTTCATGTAATTCAATTTCATTGGCATCTAATGTCTTAAACTTTGTTCCTTTAGGTAAAGTCTTGACTATTATTTTATTATCTTTTATTTTAGTAGCATCAAATGCGTGCAAGGGCTGTCCTAGCTCATGCAGCACATAATTAGTAGTGTCAACAATATTATTTACCGGATTTAAGCCAATAGCTTTAAGTCTGTTTTTTAGCCAATTTGGAGAATCTTGAACTGTTAAATTGCTAATAGTTACACCGCAATATCTCGGAGCTAATTTATTATCTTCAACATTTACATCTATTTTTAAAGATCTATTCGTTACAGAGAAATTACTTGCCGATGGCGTAATTAATTCTAATTGAATATCTTTTTGCTTAAGACCTGCTTTTAAATCTCTAGCCACACCTAAATGACTCATAGCATCAGCCCTATTGGGTGTAAGGCCAATTTCGAAAATCAGATCATTTTCTACTTCAAAAATAGTAGCACATGGTATACCTGGATTATGATCTTCACCTAACACCATAATACCATCATGGCTTGTTCCAACTCCTATTTCATCCTCGGCGCAAATCATTCCATGACTTTCTTCGCCTCGAATTTTACCTTTTTTAATGGTCCATTCTTCTCCCTCCTTGGTATACAGTTTTGTGCCAATTGTCGCTACAGGTACATTCTGGCCTTTTGCAACATTAGCCGCTCCACAAACTATTTGAATAGGATTGTCTAACCCAATATCAACCATGGTTATTTTTAATTTATCAGCATTCGGATGTTTTTCACAAGATAGAACACGACCTACAACGATTCCCTTTAAACCGCCTTTTATACTTTCAAAGGGTTCAATTCCTTCTACTTCTAAACCAAGATCCGTTAGGAGGTCGGCGGTTTTTTCGGCTTTCCATTCTATTTGCAAAAATTGCTTTAACCAGTTGTAAGAGATTTTCATTAATTAGTATTTACAAGCCCTATTTTTTACTACGCTATAAATTAGATAACCTAAAATTAATATATAGTTTTTAGAAATAGTTTTCTTTTGTGAGTTAGTTTTGTTTTTATTGTAACTTTATAAGTTGCTACTTCTGAATAAGTCAATATCCAGCGTTGTTCTGTAGCAGCCGACAAATATAAAACAATGTGTTAAGACATTCAACAGGTATTTAATCGAATTGATTTTATTTTTATTTGTAAGTTTTTAATTGTTATTTCGATTGTTGAATATAGATTAATGATGAAGAATTGGATTTTTAGTGTTTTTGTACTAGCGGGATTAATAGGGTGTAGCGAAAAAGAGAAAAACCTATCTGAAGGTTTGTGGTTAGCAGAATTGCAACTAATGGATTATCAAAAATTGCCCTTTAATTTTAATTTGGAGCGAAAAGAGGATGGTAATTTCATCGCTAAAATATTTAATGCAGATGAAATTATTTATACCGACGAAATTAAGATTTCTAATGATTCTATTCTATTCAGAATGCCAGTTTTTGAAGGGTATTTGAAAGGAACCTTTACCGCTAATGAAATAAAAGGAATGTTTAGGATCGAAAGTTTGGATAGAGATGTACCTTTTATTGCTACTTATGGAATTTCGGATAGATTCAAATCTGATTTACCATCAGAATACTTTGTTTCAGGAATATGGGAAACTTATTTTAGTCCGGGTACATTAGACGAATATGGAGGAAAAGGTATTTTTATTCAAAACGATAATAGAGTCACCGGAACATTTAGAACAATGACTGGTGATTATCGATTTTTAGAGGGAATAGTGACAGGAGATTCTTTAAAGCTTTCAGCTTTTGATGGAGCTCATGCTTTTCTTTTCAAGGCAAAAATAACAGACACAACGTTAAACGGAATGTTTTATTCTGGCAATCATTTTAAAGAACCATTTATAGCAACACGGAATGAAGTTTTTGAATTACCAGATGAAGATTCATTAACCTATCTTAAAAAAGGCTATAGTCAATTTAGTTTTTCTTTTCCTGATACCACAGGGAAAATAATTTCTTTGACTGATGAACAGTTTCAAAATAAGCCAGTAATCATCCAACTAATGGGAACGTGGTGTCCTAATTGTTTAGATGAAACCAAATTCTTAGTTGATTTTATAAAGAATCATAAGAATTTAGATATAGCAGTGGTTGCTTTGGCTTTTGAATATGCAAAAACAGAAGAATTAGCCATTAAAAGTATAAAGAGATTAAAAGATCGGGTAGGAGTTGATTACCCAATTTTATTAGCTCAATTTGGTACGTCAGATAAACAAAAAGCACAAGAGAAGCTGCCAATGTTGAATCATGTGTTATCATACCCCACAACAATTGTTATAGATAAAAATGGGGTAGTACGGAAAATTAAAACGGGATTTAATGGACCGGCGACTGGAGATAAGTTCTTGAAATTTAAAAAGGAATTTTCCTTATTTGTTACTGAACTAGCTAATGAATAAAAAAAATGCCTTTTCTTTTCGAAAAGGCATTTAGCTGACTAATTAAACTACTGTATTTAAATGATAGTAGATTTTCCTAAACCTATGTTTTCATAATTCATATTAAGAGTATCATCAGTATCGACAATATTGCTCGCAATAAAATCTCCTACATTGTTTGTTCCAAACTTACTCTTTGCATTTATATCGGGGGTGACTATGTTTTTCTTGAATGATTTATTCACTGCAGATACTACAGCTCTAGATTCTTCTTCTAAACCAAAATGTTGTAATAGCATAGCAGCAGAAAGTATGGTTGCAATGGGGTTAGCAATATCTTTTCCTTTTGCTTGCGGGTATGAGCCATGTATGGGTTCAAAAATTGCTTTACCAACACCGATTGATGCAGAGGGTAATAAGCCGATTGACCCTCCAATAACACTAGCCTGATCAGAAATAATATCGCCAAATAAGTTTGCCGCCAATAGAACATCAAATTTGCTTGGATTTAATATCATTTGCATGATGGCATTATGTAAATAAATACATTCTAATTCAACATCTGGATAACTTTCACTTATTCTTTTTACAACTCTTCGCCATAATCTTGAAGTTTCTAAAACGTTAGATTTATCAATCAGAGTTAATTTATTTCTCCGTTTTCTTGCAGCTTTAAACGCTAAATGCGCGATTTTGCTTATTTCGTTTTCTGTGTATATTGCAATATCGGTCGCTTGAGTGCCATCAGTACTTAATGTATGATCTCCACAATAAATACCACCTGTTAATTCTCTATAAATCACAAAATCTGTTCCTCTTAAGACTGATTCTTTTAAAGGAGATTTTTTAATCAAGGTTGGAAAAACGGCTACTGGCCTAATATTGGCAAACACTCCTAATTCTTTTCGCAATTGGAATAAACCATCTTCTGGTCTAATCTTAGCATCAGGATTATCATCAAATTCAGGGGAGCCAATGGCTCCAAAGAGTACAGCATCTGAATTATTACAAAGTTGGATTGTTTTAAGGGGTAGAGGTTCGCCAGTTTTATAAATGGCAGCTGCTCCAATTAGTGCTGTTGTATAGGTGAAATTGTGATTGAACGTTTCTTCTACTGCTTGCAAACATTTTACTGCTTGTGCAACAACTTCAGGTCCAATACCATCTCCAGGTAAAAGTGCTATTTTAATATTCATTAAGCTACACTTTCTATTATAATTTTGCTTGTTTCAATTATTTGATGGATATCTTCATCTAGAATTTCTTTTTTGCGATCGGCATACTTCAAGAATTCTTCGTAAACGACATCTAATTGTATTTTTGTAAGTTCATAGCCTACAATTTTAGATCTATAAGCTAAAGCAGCTCTACCGCTTCTTGCTGTTAAAACTATTGATGATTCGTTTACACCAACATCAGCTGGATCAATAATTTCATAGGTCTCTCTATTTTTAATCACACCATCTTGATGAATTCCTGAGCTATGGGCAAAGGCATTGGCGCCAACAATTGCCTTATTAGGTTGCACCATCATCCCCATTTTTTGAGAAACCATTCGACTAGTGTCATTTAATAATTTACTATTAATGTTGGTGTCTAGTCCTAAGTTTGGGTGCTGTCTTAAGATCATGACGACTTCTTCTAAAGCGGTATTTCCAGCGCGCTCACCAATTCCGTTAATTGTGCATTCTATTTGGCGTGCCCCGTTAATAACCCCAGCAATTGAATTTGCTGTAGCTAAACCTAAATCGTTATGACAGTGACATGAAAGTATCGCCCTATCTATACCTTTTACATTTTCATATAAATATTTAATTTTAGCACCATATTCTTCAGGTAAACAATATCCAGTAGTATCTGGAATATTAAGAACTGTGGCTCCTGCTTTAATAGCAGCTTCACAGACTCTAGCTAAAAATTCATTTTCTGTTCTACCTGCATCCTCAGCATAAAATTCAACATCTTCAACAAAAGATTTTGCATAGGAAACAGCTTCAATAGCTCTTTCAATAATCGCATCTTTATTTGAGTTAAATTTAAATTTTATATGTGATTCTGATGTTCCAATTCCGGTATGTATTCTGGGTCTTTTAGCATATTTTAAGGCTTCTGCGGCCACCTCAATATCTTTTTTTACAGCTCTTGTTAGACCACAAACAGTAGTATTCTTAACTATTTTTGCAATTTCTTGAACTGAATTAAAATCTCCAGGACTTGACACTGGGAAACCAGCTTCAATGACATCTACACCAAGAAGTTCTAAGCGTTCAGCTATAACCAATTTCTGTTTTGTGTCTAATTTACAGCCGGGAACTTGTTCTCCGTCTCTAAGTGTTGTATCAAAAATTTGTACTATATCTTTGCTCATTATATTTGCGTAGTTTTACTAGTCATTACGAATATATACTTAGTCTTCATATATTTTTGAAGCATAAAAAATCATTTACAACGTTAAGCGACTTTTAAGGGTGATTAAATGACTGAAAAACAGATACTTAAATAATATTTTTTACGATGACAAATGCCAGTAAAGATTCCCTATTTGTTTTGATTAAATCGCTTTCTAAGTCAGAAAAAAGGCAATTTAAACTTTATGTGGGTCGTTTAGGAGTGAATACAGATGCTAAATTTTTGGCGCTTTTTAATTTATTGGACAAAGTTAAAGATTACGATGAAAAAGTAATTTTAGAAACAGGTATTGTCAAAAAAGCACAGCTTTCCAATCTAAAAGCACATTTGTATAAGCAAATTTTAGTGAGTCTTAGGTTAAACCCAGTGAATCAAAACATTCGTGTTCAAATACGTGAGCAGTTAGATTTTGCTACCATTTTATACCAAAAAGGCTTATACAAACAAAGTTTAAAAATTCTTGACAAGGCAAAAACTACCGCAATAGAAAATGAGGAAAAGAATATTGCTTATGAAATTGTTGAATTAGAAAAAATAATAGAAACCCAATACATTACAAGGAGTATTCCAGATAGAGCAGATGAACTGGCGATTCAAGCGAAAGAACTTTCGGCTCAAAATGTAATGACTAGTAAATTATCTAATCTATCATTACAGCTTTACGGCCAAATGCTAAAGTTGGGTTATGTACGGAGTGATGAAGATTATCAATACGTAAAAAAATATTTTGAAAGTCATTTGCCCAAATATAAGATTGAAAATTTGGGATTTCGTGAGAAATTGTGGTTGTATAAAGCACATTTGTGGTATAGCTTTTTAATACAAGATTTCTTGTCTTGTTATAAATATGCAAGTAAATGGTCAGACCTTTTTTATGAACATAAAGAGATGATTTATTTAAATCCAGTCTTTTACTTGAAGGGAAATAATTATCTTTTAGAATCACTTTTTTATGTTCGGTACAGTTCCCATTTTAAAGAAACGCTGGAAAAATTAGAGCAGACAATAAATGAAAAAGATTTTCCACATAATGATAATGTAACCTCACTTGCCTTTTTATATATCAATAGTAATAAGTTGAATCTTCATTTCTTAGAGGGCACTTTTGATAAAGGAGTTTATTTGGTAAAAATCATTGAATACGGAATTGTAAAACACAAAGATCGCATAGATGAACACCATATTATGTTGTTCTACTATAAGATTGCTTGTTTGTATTTTGGAATGGGGGATAATAAAACCTGTATTCAGTATTTAAAGAAAATCATCAATAATAAGAATTTAAAAATGCGCGAAGACTTAATGTGCTTTGCTAGAGTTTTAAGCTTAGTAGCACATTATGAAGCTGGGATGGATTACCATTTGGAAATTCAATTAAAAAGCACCTATAAGTTTTTACTTAAAATGAACGATTTACATGCTGTTCAGAAAGAAATGATTAAATTTTTACGTGGATTAGGAGATATTTATCCAAGTGACTTAAAGAATGAATTTCAGAAATTATATAATCAGTTAAAAAAATATGAAGATCATCCGTATGAAAAAAGAGCTTTTCTGTATTTAGATATATTGTCTTGGCTAGAAAGTCATTTACAGAACAAACCCGTTGCTCAAATCATAAAAGAAAAAGCGGCATTACTTACGAGATAATAGAACCTATTTGAAAAGTAAATTACATTTAAAGCATCTTTTAGAGATTAATATTGCCATGCTTTTTATAAGCACTTCAGGTGCATTAGGAAGGTATATAGATTTGCCAGTCCCTGTCACCATTGGCTTAAGAGCTATATTGGCGCTATTTTTTTTGTTGTTGTATTGCAAATGGAAGGGTATTTCGCTAGTGATTCAAAAAAAGCATTTACTTACCGTTTTAACTAGCGGTTTATTAATGGGATTACATTGGCTAACCTATTTTTACGCTTTAAAACTTTCGAATGTTGCCATAGGTATGATTTCATTATTTACTTACCCCATACTTACCGCTTTTTTAGAACCATTATTACTTAAAACAAAACTGCAAAAAGCTCATTTAATGTTGGGTCTTCTAGTTTTATTGGGAATTTATTTTTTAGTGCCAAGTTTTGATTTAGAAAATAAATATACTGTAGCGGTAGCGGTCGGTGTTTTATCGGCTTTATTTTATGCATTGCGTAACTTAATATTAAAAACAAAAGTAGCATCATACAATGGTTCAATGCTCATGTGTTATCAAATGGGTGTTGTAGGTTTACTTTTGATTCCTACTTTTATTTCCGTTGAATTAGAAAGTATCATTAATCAATGGCAAGGTATAGCTGCATTGGCATTAATTACAACTGCCATTGGTCATACCTTATTTTTAAATAGTTTTAAGCATTTTTCAATTACTACTGTGAGTATTTTAAGTAGTGTTCAACCTGTTTTTGGTATCGTAATAGGGGCAGTTCTACTACGAGAAATACCAACTATAAACACGGTAATTGGAGGGGTGTTCATATTGAGTTCTGTAGTTATTGAAAGTATACGATCTTCGAGAAGAATAAATAGAAGTTCAATCTAAAGGTCTGGCCAGTTCCAAAAAAAAGTTGAACAAGAATCAGATAGCTAAAACAAAAAATAAACTTCGTTCAACTCTAACGACTAACGACTAACAACTAACGACTAATTACTGATTTCTGGTGCTGTGATGTTAAATTGATTGATTATACCATCAGTTAGTTTATCGAAATCTTGATTTTTAGCCATTTCACGAACTTTTACAGGATCAAAATCACCATTGAAGTATAAGAAAGAACCTTGTTGGTTATTATTGTTATAGATCAAAATTTCTTTTACAGAATTCTTTTTCTCACGGACAGAAATTACATTACGCTTTAAATCATCATTTTTACGAAAAACTTCAATGAAGTTATTTCCAGTAAGTCCGTTCATTTGATTGTTTAAAAACTCAGTCCTTGCGGGTGTTGTACTAGGAAATTGCATATAACGTAAATCTCTAGTATTACCAATAAATGATTCAATTTCAGGAGAAATTCCGCTCAATAGTGACAACATAAATTGTGGCACACGAACAGCTGTTACTTGATTGTCATTTTTATGTGCATTATAAAAACTGTCAATAGAATTGTAGCTTCCACAAGAAAGCAGAAGTATAAAGCAGCAAGCTGAAAGAATTTTATTAAAATTTAGCATGGTATAGTGTTTTGTTTAAAAATAGTAAAAAATCACAAACAAGCATCCCAGATAGCTTCATTTGGAGGTTGGGCTGTCAAATTCAGCATTTCTTTTTTAACAGGGTGAATAAAAGATAATTTGCGAGCATGTAAATGTATACTTCCATCCTTATTACTCCTATCGGCTCCATATTTTAAATCTCCTTTTATGGTACAGCCAATTGCGGTTAATTGCGCTCTAATTTGATGGTGACGACCCGTATGAAGATCTATTTCTAGTAGAAAGTAATTATCTAGTTCTTTTATAACGGTATACTCCAAAATAGCTTTTTTACTCTCAGGAACCTCTTTTTTATGAGCGTATGATTTATTTTGCTTCGTATTTCGCTTCAACCAATGGGTTAAAAGATCTTTTTCTTTTGGAGGTTGATTTTTAACAACGGCCCAATACGTTTTTTTGGCATCTTTTTCAGCGAATAATTTATTCAGCCTTGGTAATGCTTTTGATGTTTTAGCAAATACAACAATACCCGATGTAGGTCTGTCTAGTCGATGTGCTACACCTAAATATACGTTACCCGGCTTATCATATTTTATTTTGATGTATTCTTTTACAACCTCACTCAGCGGAGCATCGCCAGTTTTGTCACCTTGAACAATATCACCAGGGCGTTTGTTGATAGCGATTAGATGATTGTCTTCATAAATTACTTGAAGATTTTTTGGGGTTGAAAGTGTTTTATGATCCACTAAAATTCTAATTTCTTGTGTTTAATACTCAATATAAATATTAAAATAACCCCAAAAGACACAGCTACATCAGCCATATTAAAAATACCTGTTTTAAAAATACCTAATTTTAAAATAAAAAAATCAGTTACTTTTCCATAGGCAATTCTGTCAATTAAATTACCTATACCGCCACCAATAACAAAGGCAAATGCAATAACTAACCAGTTGTTTAAGTGAGTTTTACGTAAAATATTCATCAATAAGAGAATTAATACTAAAACAGGTACTACTTGCAATAGTACTATTTTTACAATAGGGGTAAAGTTCGCTCCAAAACCAAGCATAGCACCCTTGTTTTCAACATGAGTAAGAATAAAATTATCGTTTACGAGTTGAATATATTCGTTTTTTTGAACATTGTTTTGGACAATTTTTTTGCTTAATTGATCACAGCCAATGTTCAAAAGAACTAGAATAAGAATGGCTATTTTTTTCAATATTTTTGGTTTAAGGGCTAATTAATATTGTTCTTCATCACTTGGAAAATCTCGACTTTTTACATCGGATACATAATCAGAAATCGCTTTTCCCATTTCCTCATATAGATTCATATAACGTCTTAAAAATCTAGGATTAAATTCTTGTGTTAGGCCTACCAAATCATGTACCACCAATACTTGACCATCAACGCCATTACCAGCGCCAATACCAATTACCGGAATAGTCACACTTTCAGCTACTTCTCTTGCTAAGGTGGCAGGAATTTTTTCTAAAACTATTGCGAAACAGCCTGCTTTTTCAAGCATTAATGCATCCGATTTTAGTTTTTCAGCTTCTTCCTCTTCTTTTGCTCGAACTGTGTAGGTTCCAAATTTATAGATAGATTGTGGGGTTAAACCCAAATGACCCATTACAGGAATACCTGCATTTAAAATACGCTTAATAGATTCTTTGATTTCTACACCACCTTCAACTTTAACAGCATGCCCGCCACTTTCTTTCATGATACGAATAGCAGATCGCAAAGCTTCTTTAGGATCACTTTGATAGCTTCCAAAAGGGATGTCAACAACCACCAAGGCTCTATTTACTGCACGGATGACCGAAGAAGCGTGATAAATCATTTGATCTAAAGTAATAGGTAACGTAGTCTCATGACCAGCCATAACATTACTCGCAGAGTCTCCAACCAGAATTACATCTACATTAGCAGCATCTACAATTTTCGCCATCGAGTAATCATAGGCGGTTAACATAGAAATTTTTTCACCATTTTTTTTCATCTCTATGAGAGATTTTACGGTTACTCTTTTGTATTCTTTTTTTGCAACAGACATGAATTATTTTATTTGATGGGATAAAAGTAAGGAAATTGATTCGTATTTAAAGACTAGTGTGTGCTTCAGTTTATATGTTTTTTATTTTATTGGATTGTTATCTTTATCTTAGAGAATAATTAAAATTACAGTTATGAAATACGTCTTATTGCTCTTTGCATTTTTGAACATATTTTTTCTGTCTGCCCAACATGCCGAAAAGGATGCTGTACAAAAAACAATTGAGGATTTTTTTGAAGGTTTTCATCAACAAGATTCAATGCGTATTAAAAATACAGTGCATCCTGATATTGTAATGCAAACCATTGGTAAAGATTCACTGGGGAATACGATACTAAAACATGAAAAATTCAATTTGTTTTTAAATTCAATTGTTAGTATCCCAAAAACGAAGAAGTTTGAAGAGAAGATTTTGTCATATGTTATTCAAATAGATGGTAAGATGGCCAATGTATGGACTAGTTATGAGTTTTGGATCGATGATACATTTAGTCACTGTGGTGTTAATTCTTTTCAGTTGTTGAAAGAAGCCAATCGTTGGAAAATAATTTATATTATAGATACTCGTAGAAAAGAAGATTGTAAAAAGTAATTTTTTTTATTTTTTCAGCTTGATAGGAATCCATATTTCTTCTTCTGAAATTGGATCTGTATTACTGTAGTTTTCACCCAAAAGCTCAAAATGCGCTCTATGATCAAGATCATAATCTGAATTAGGCAACCAATCGTTGAAAATAGCGGCAAAAGTTTTGTGAAATTCAGTAGCTGTTCCTTTATGAAAAAAAACAGCATACAGCCCTCCTTGTAAAATATACGTTTCTAATTCATTAGGTACGGAGTCAAAATCAGGAACTTCAATGGCTGCCCATTTGATAAATTCTTTTTGAGGGGTGAAATTATTGAAATTAAAATCTGAATTATAAATTTGGAGGCTGTATAAATTGGAATCTATATTATTTCGAATATGCTTTTTAAGGGGCATAAAACTTTGCCAAAGCTCTCTAGTTGTATTTTTAGAGTAAGACATGTTTTTTTTTCTTCCAAGTAATTTTTTTTCTTGAAGTACTCTTATATCAGGCTTCATTAATTTTAATAAATACAATGGTTAAAAAAACACAAAATCCCTGACGCCTATAGGTTCAGGGATTTTGTAATACTATTATTAAATACTATTTACTTTTTTTAGCTCTCTTCTCTTCCTTTTTTTCTTTTGCTGTTTTTAGAGGCTCTTTTTTGACATTCTTTTTTGCGTCTTGACTCTTTGCCATGGGTACTATATTATGTGATTAATATTCTAAGTGGTGAATTAAAATTCAAATTAAAGGTAGTCTTTTACTTTTTAGGTGTAAAATATTTTAATCAATTATTTAACAATCCGTTAAGAATACACCAACAGCTAAACCGCCTTCAGAGGTTTCTTTATATTTGGAGCTCATATCTTTAGCAGTTTCCCACATGGTAGCTACTACTTTGTCTAAGGGCACTTTTGCATCTTCAGGATTAGAGCCAAGGGCTAATTCTGCCGCATTTATAGCTTTTATTGCACCCATTGAATTTCGTTCAATGCACGGTATCTGTACAAGTCCACCTATAGGATCACACGTGAGCCCTAAATGGTGTTCCATGGCAATTTCAGCGGCCATAAGAACTTGTTCGGGAGTACCACCCAACAATTCTGTAAGCGCACCAGCAGCCATTGCCGATGAAACTCCTATTTCTGCCTGACAACCACCCATGGCGGCAGATATGGTTGCTCCTTTTTTGAAAATACTACCTATTTCTCCTGAAACTAGTAAGAATTTTTTTATGTGTTCAAAATCTGCATCATGATTTTCGATAACCATGTAATACATCAATACTGCAGGAATAACACCTGCACTACCATTAGTAGGTGCTGTAACTACTCGGCCTAATGATGCATTGACTTCGTTTACTGACAAGGCAAAACAACTTACCCATTGTAAAATTTGACGAAACTTAACTTCGGTTTGGCGAATCGTTTCCAGCCACTCTTCAGGAGTGCTATAAGGTTTATCTTCTTTTAATTTTTTATGAATATCAAAAGCACGCCTACGTACATTAAGTCCTCCAGGTAAAGAACCTTCCGTATGACAGCCTGTATACATGCATTCTAACATGGTATCCCAAATACGATGCAATTCATGGTCTATTTGCGCATCTGTACGTAAGGAGCGTTCGTTTTCTAAAACAATTTCTGAAACGCTCTTATTTTCTTCTTTACAAAAGGCCAATAACTCTACACCTTTTCTAACAGGAAAGGGAAACATTTTAAAGATTTCAATATTTTTCTTGGCTCTTTTTCTTTCTTCTTTTACCACAAAACCACCACCAATGGAGTAGTAGGTTGCCTTTGTTTTTTTTCCTGAGTCGAGTGTAGCTTCAAATGTCATCCCATTGGCATGAAAGGGAAGAAATTCCTTTTTAAAAATGATATCTTTTTCAGGAGAAAAAGAAAGTGTTCTTTTACCATCAAATTCGATTTTTTTCTCATCTTTTATTCTGGTAACAATGCCACCTATATGTTCAATCGGGATATATTCAGGATCTTGTCCAGATAAACCAAGCATTAAAGCAAAATCAGTCGCATGACCTTTTCCTGTTAATGATAATGAGCCATAGATATACACTTTTAATGCTGTTACATGCCCAAATGTTTGCGCATCTTTAAGTTCTTTAATCCATTTTTCAGCAGCACGCCAAGGACCAAGTGTATGAGAGCTAGAAGGGCCAACTCCAATTTTAAGCATATCAAAAGTACTAATCGACTCCATATTTATTTGTTGTAAATGCAACTTTCACTAGTAAATGTACTTACTAATTTCACATTTTAGAAATTTATTTCACAAGGATAAATTATAATTATTATTGAGAATTCACCTAAGAGTACTACTAGGCTAGTTAATATAGTTGGGTGTCATAAATAATTAGGTTTTTAAATTTATAACGGCTATAGAATGCCATCAATGGTAAGATCATCTAAATATTTTTTAAATTTTTAGTCAAAAAATGACATCCTGTCAGTTTTTATCTCTTGGCATATTGTTTGTCAATTTGTTTATGATAAAAAAAAGCACTAATAATTAAACTAAAATAAAATGAGTAAAATTATAGGAATAGATTTAGGAACTACAAACTCTTGCGTTTCTGTAATGGAAGGTAACGAGGCAGTGGTTATCCCTAATGCAGAAGGTAAAAGAACAACTCCATCTGTAATCGCTTTCGTAGAAGGAGGAGAGATTAAAGTTGGAGACCCTGCAAAAAGACAAGCAGTAACAAACCCAACCAAAACGATTTATTCAATCAAACGTTTTATGGGTAACAAATTCTCAGAATCTAGTTTAGAGGCGAAGAGAGTACCATACAAAGTGGTTAAAGGGGATAACGATACACCAAGAGTTGATATTGATGGTCGTTTATATTCTCCACAAGAACTTTCTGCAATGATTCTTCAAAAAATGAAGAAAACAGCAGAGGATTATTTAGGACAAACAGTTACTAGAGCGGTAATTACCGTTCCAGCATATTTTAATGATGCACAAAGACAAGCTACTAAAGAAGCAGGTGAAATTGCTGGTTTAACAGTAGAACGTATCATTAACGAGCCAACAGCTGCATCATTAGCTTATGGTATGGATAAAAAGAGTACAGATCAAAAAATCGTTGTATTCGATTTTGGAGGTGGTACACATGATGTTTCTATCCTTGAATTAGGTGATGGCGTTTTTGAGGTATTAGCTACAGATGGAGATACACACTTAGGTGGTGATGACGTTGATCAAAAAATTATTGATTGGTTAGCCGATGAATTTAAAAAGGATGAAAGTATAGATTTACGTGATGATGCAATGGCATTACAACGTTTACGTGAAGCAGCTGAAAAAGCTAAGATAGAATTGTCTTCATCTGCATCAACAGAAATTAACTTACCTTATGTTACAGCAACTGCAAGTGGACCAAAGCATTTGGTACGTACCCTTACATTGGCTAAGTTTAATCAATTGATTGACGATTTAGTAAAAAGAACTATTGAGCCTTGTGCTACAGCCTTAAAAGCTGCTGGACTTTCAAAAAGTGATATCGATGAAATTATCTTAGTTGGTGGTTCTACAAGAATACCAGCTGTACAAGAAGCAGTAGAGAAATTTTTCGGAAAAAAACCATCAAAAGGTGTTAACCCTGATGAAGTTGTAGCGGTAGGTGCTGCAATTCAAGGAGGTGTATTAACTGGTGATGTAAAAGATGTATTGTTATTGGATGTTACTCCTTTATCTCTAGGTATTGAAACTATGGGTGGTGTAATGACGAAGTTGATTGAATCCAACACGACTATTCCTACTAAAAAATCACAAGTATTCTCTACAGCTGCAGATAATCAGCCTTCAGTAGAAATTCATGTATTACAAGGGGAAAGACCAATGGCTGCAGATAACAAAAATATCGGACGTTTCCATTTAGACGGAATTCCACCAGCACAAAGAGGTGTTCCTCAAATCGAAGTAACTTTTGATATTGATGCTAACGGGATTATCAAGGTTTCAGCTACAGATAAAGCTACTAATAAGACGCAAGATATTAGAATTGAAGCTTCTTCAGGTTTAACTGAAGAAGAAATCAAGAAAATGAAAGCAGAAGCAGAAGCGAATGCTGAGTCTGATAAAAAAGCGAAAGAAACTGCTGATAAATTAAATGAAGCTGATGGAATGATCTTCCAAACAGAAAAGCAGTTGAAAGAGTTTGGTGATAAATTATCTGATGATAAGAAAAAACCAATCGAAGAAGCTTTAGAAGAATTGCAAAAAGCTTATGAGACTAAAGATTTAGGTGTAATTACACCAGCTTTAGATAAAATCAATGAAGCTTGGAAAGTTGCCTCTGAAGAAATGTATAAAGCTCAGGCTGATGCACAAGGTGGTGGAGCTGCTCCAGGTCCTGATGCTGCTGCAGGCGCAGATACAGCTGAAGGGGATAATGTTGAAGACGTAGACTTCGAAGAAGTAAAATAAGTACGGAGTATTTAGTACATAATATACAAGTAAAAGAGCGTCCAAGTTGGACGCTCTTTTTTATTTGGTATAGCTTTTGTTTCTAAATGGTGGAATATCCATTAAATTTGTAATATGATAAAAAATTACTTTTCTAATTTTCAAAGTGTTTCTTTAGCAATTTGTACTTCAATGCTATCCTTTTTGTCATATGGTCAAAAAGCTGAAATTTTCACCTTGGCAGATTTTGATTTAACAGGTCACGTCAAGTCATGTCTTGTAACTACGGATTATGGAAAAGAAGAATTTAATTTTAATGAAGACGGCTTCCTTACGAAACTAGTTACACGTTATAATGAGAACGATTATGATGTTACCTATTATAAGTTTGCTAATCATGAAATAATTGAGAAAAGAGTAGAGAATTATCGAGATGGTATTTTTGATAAAAACACATCGATCGCTAATATCTATGTTATAGATACCACAACTGCCGAGAAAAAAATTATTGAAAAAATTGTTTCTTATGCGAAGGAATTTTTAGATCAGTACGAGTATACTTATGATAAAGAAGGTAAATTGATACGTATTATTAGAAATAATGATGATGGTATTCAAAATACAGAAGTGGAATATACTGACGCAAATGGAGAGGCTACTACCACCTATACCGCAGATGGCGAGATTAAGAAATCTATTCGTTTTTCTCAACATAAAACAAAAACAAACAATATTCGCAAAGTAGCACTTACGAAGAACTATTTAGAGGGAAAACCTAATAAAGCTATAGAACAAATTTTTAATGCACAGGACAAGTTGCTAACAGAGAATCTGTATAGCTATGATACTATTTCAAAATCTTTTGTTTCTAAGGAATTGAAAACATACCAGTATAATGAGTTGGGGATGGTTTCAGAAATAAAAACCAAAACTGGTCAAATGGAGGCGGTTAAGAAATTTATTTACCAATTTGATGATGGTGAAAAAGGCAACTGGATCAAACAGATTATCACCCCTGATAATACCTATATTACGCGTAAAATTAAGTACTACGAGTCTACTGTTGTAGAAGAGTAGATTTATTTTTTATTGATATTTTAATTGTAAAATATTCAATTAACTTAATTCTTCTCTATTTAACCATCTGTGATAAAATGAGCAGCAAATTAGAAGGCACCTACCAAATCATAGGCTATAATCAAGACAAAGAGCAATCTGGGTATACTGGGTATTTAAAGCTTATTGTGACAAGTGAGCATTGTGTAGATGCAATTTGGACAATAAGTGGTGTGCAAACCCAAACTGGGAAAGGCTTTATTAAAAACGATATTTTAGTCGTTAATTTCGCTTATGAAGGCGAATTAAAGAAGGGCCCTAAAATATTTAAAGGCGTAGTGGTTTATAAATTCATCAACGATTCTATTTTAGATGGATTCTGGTCTGAAAAATACGGTGATGATGACTATTTAGGATTTGAAGAAGGCCGAAAACTAACGCCCACGGAGGTTTCAGAATTGATGTAAATTATAAACTAGCCATAATGTTAAAGAGAATCCATCATATTGCTATTATTTGTGCTGATTATGAACGTTCAAAGGCTTTCTATGTGGATATTTTGGGCTTAGATATTATTCAAGAAACCTACAGGGCAGAACGAGAATCCTATAAATTGGATCTGGGGTTGAATGGAGACTATGTAATTGAGCTTTTTTCTTTTTCAAATCCGCCAAAAAGAGCATCAAGGCCAGAGGCTACTGGTTTAAGACACTTGGCGTTCGAAGTTGATGATATTGAACAACAGGTAAAGGTTTTGATAGAAAAAAGAATTGTAATAGAACCTATCCGAATAGATGAAAATACGCACAAGAAATTCACCTTTTTTTCTGATCCTGACGGCTTGCCTATTGAGCTTTATGAAAATTAGTAGGTGCTATTACAACTGTCTGTTGGAGTGTTTTTCTTCAATTAAATCCCAAAAGTTTCCATATAAATCTTCAAAGACAGCTATTGTACCGTAAGGTTCTTCTTTTACTGGCCTAACAAAATTTACTCCTTTGGAAACCATATCGGAGTATGTTTTTTCAAAATCATCTGTATATAAAAAAAGAAAAACACGACCGCCTGTTTGGTTCCCTATTCGTTCAGTTTGCTCTTTATTGGCTGCTTTGGCCAGTAATAATCTACATCCTTTTGAGTCTTTCGGCGCTACAACAACCCATCTTTTAACTTCATCAATCTTCGTGTCTTGGATAAGCTCAAAACCTATTTTTTGTATGTAGAAAGCAATGGCGTCGTCATAGTTTTCTACGACAAGACTAATCAAACCAATGTTTTGTTGCATGTTGTTTTTTATTTATGATTAGCTATACAGAAACTTTAGTTCCAGGGTTTTTTACCTAGTGAAACGGAGTGAAAAAATACCGAGAATTGTTTATAATTTTCTTGTTCTCGATACAATTTTCTATCGAAAATAACTCGAACTGACAAAAAATTATATTAGACTTTCCAGAGGTTAGGACTTCTGTTACGTTCATTCAACCTGAAAACACACAATCTATTTCCTCACTTCCCATTCTTCTTTTAAGATCCCATAACAGCAGGTGTTGCGCTTGAATCCGTCTAATAAATACACATTTTTTCTAAGTATCCCTTCTTGAGCACAACCCAATTTTTCCACAGCTTTTCTGGAAGCTATATTGCGTTCATCTATTCTAAACTCTATTTTTTCGAATTCAAGTTCTTCAAAAGCATACGTAAGCATCAAATTTTTCATCTGAGTATTCAATCCACTACCATGAAATTCTCTACCAATCCAGGTAGAGCCAATTTCTAAAACCCTATTCTTCCAATTGATATTCATATAGCGTGTAGAACCAGCATAGGCCTTGTGTTTTTTATCAAAAATGATAAAAGGAATGCTCGTTTGTTTATTGTATTGTTCTAATGCCGTGGCCACATATTTTTCTAAGCCGCTTGGTGTTTCAATATCCGAGGGAGAATACTGAACTAGTTTCTCTTGAGAGGCAGCAGGTATTAAGTGGTGAAAATTATCCAAAGTTAACGCAGATAATTGCACAAAATCATTTTCTAATACAGGAATAGTTACTGTCATTTATACCAAATTATTTATAAGTTCTTTTTTAACCTCATGGCCACCTTCAAAAGTAAGGAGCTCCGCTTTATTATTAAAAAGATTTTTCATTTTTTCAACTTCGAATTTTATACGCTCTTCATTTAAATATTCATCTTGATTACCAACGATTACTTTAATCTTAGTATTGCTATCATTTAAAAACCTAAAATCTGTTGGTTTTAATTCATTAGGAATACCTCCAGCATATAGGATCAACTGATTGAATTTGAGTTGTTTGTGAGCCAACCAACGTGTTGCAATAGAAACGCCTTGTGAAAATGCAAAAATTATAAAATTGCATTTTTGGGGTATGTTTTCAGCGGCGAAAACAGCATCTAAATATGTAGTTACATTATTTATTTCTAATGTGGTATTTTCTTTAGTAAGCCAACTAGCTCCCACATGTTTGTAGGAGTTGTTTAAATAGTATTTTGAAGGTGCTTGAGGTGCTATGATATAATTCTCATCTGAATTCAACTCATTGAAATATTTAAGAAAATAACGACTTAGGTAACCAATTCCATGAAAAACAAGCCATACATTTTTAGTGCTTTGGGTAAGTGTATTTAAAGTTTCGTAAGTGTTGGTTGTGGCATAGACAACCTGCTTTTCTTTTGATTCCATTTTAGTAGTTAATTATCTTGCTTAAAAAACATTGAAATTAATAAGAATATTTAATTTCAGGCGTATATGATGCCTATTCTTGTAATAGGAATGATTAATTTTACATAAAACAATTCCATGGACGATTTTAAAGAGAAAATTCTAAAGATTTGTAATGATACCTGTAAAGGCACATTGATGGAAACTTTAGATATTACTTATATTGATGTAGGTGAGAATTTTTTGGTTGGCAAAATGCCAGTTACATCCAAAGTATACCAACCAGATGGTGTTTTACATGGTGGAGCTATGGTAGCCCTTGCTGAAAGTGTCGGTAGTGCTGCATCATACATATTTTTAAATGCTCAAGAAGTTACTATTCGCGGAATAGAAATCTCAGCGAACCATGTTAAAAGTATTCGTGAAGGATTTGTTTTTGCCAAAGCGATTCTTATTCATAAAGGTCGTACTACACAACTTTGGGATATAAAAATTACCGATGCCAACGAGAACTTAATCTCTGTTTGTAAACTCACAACAATAGCTCTGCCTAAAAAGTAATATGTTCAACGATTTGATTAAAAAAGCTGAAGATCATTTCAGTGAAGTAAAACCGTTGGTGTTGTATCGAAAACCTTTAGAACAGCGTGTAAATGGTATATTTCAAAACGATGATTCTCTAATTTTTGTGGATGATTTTACACAAACAGGATTCGTTTTTGCACCTTTTAATGCAAAAAAAAATATTGTTTTATTGCGAGTTGATGAAAAATTAGAGTCAGATTTTAATCATGAACTAGTTGCAGAAAATTTAACTGATCTAGAAAGAGAGGTTGATGAATCTGAAAAACAATTTCATATAAATCTTGTAGAAAAGGGAATTAAAGAAATACAAAAGGGTGCCTTTAAAAAAGTAGTTTTATCTAGGAGATTAGAAGTTTCAACTAAAAAAACTCCTTTTGAATTATTTACAGCATTACTTTTAAATTACCCATCAGGCTTTTGTTATTTGTGGTACCACCCCAGAGTGGGACTTTGGCTTGGAGCAACACCAGAAATATTATTGAAAACAGCAAATAAGCAAATTAATACAATGTCGCTTGCTGGTACTCAAAAATATAAAGGAATAGATAATCCTATTTGGGGAAATAAAGAACTTGAAGAACAAGAGCTAGTTACCCATTATATTGCAAATAAATTGCAAGAAGAAGTTGAGCAATTAAAAATATCAGAAACCCAATCTGTACGAGCAGGAAATTTATGGCACTTGAGAACCTCGGTTTCAGGTAGGATGAAAAGTAATACTATAAGTAATTGTATCAATGCTTTGCATCCAACACCTGCAGTTTGCGGTCTGCCTCAAGAGGCTACAAAAGAATTTATATTAGAAAATGAAAATTATGATCGTGAGTATTATACAGGTTTTTTAGGGGAGTTAAATTTTAAAGAAGAAACTATAAGATCTGGAAATCATAGAAATACGGAAAATCAAGTGTATAAATCCATTAAAAATACAACCGCTTTATATGTAAATCTTAGATGTATGCAGCTAAAAAAAACGAATGCATTATTATATATTGGAGGTGGTATAACTAAAGATTCTATTCCAGAAAAAGAATGGGAAGAAACGGTAGCAAAAAGCGAAACTATGCTCAAAGTTTTAGCCAACTAAGAAGTAAATAAAAAAATCAAAAGCGTGAAATATTCGAACATTCCATCTGCACAAACTATTGTTTTTTACTGTAAAATGTATGGAGTGAAAGATATTGTGATTTCTCCCGGATCAAGGAATGCACCATTGACAATAAGCTTTAGTGAAGATGCTTATTTTAACTGTTATAGTATAGTTGATGAACGTTGTGCCGCTTTTTTCGCATTAGGAATGGCGCAACAGCTACAAAAGCCAGTTGCAGTGGTATGTACGTCAGGAAGTGCCTTATTGAATTATTATCCTGCAGTTTCAGAAGCTTTTTATAGCGATATACCATTACTAGTTATATCAGCAGATAGACCTAGTTATAAAATAGACATTGGAGACGGACAAACCATTCGTCAGGATCATGTTTTTGATAGGCATATTGGCTATTCTGCCAATTTAAAATTAGATGTAACTCATGCTACAGAAACGATTAAAAATCAAGGAAAAGAGATTATTTCAACTGTGATAACTCTTGAAGGGCAACAAAAGGAAGTTCAAAATTATAACAGTAAAGAATTACAAAAAGCTTTTAGTATTGCCATTGAAAAAATGTCACCTGTTCATATTAATGTTCCTTTTGAAGAGCCATTGTACACTGTGACAAATAAAAGCAATATCGAGCACGAAATTATAAAGACAGCTTTAGTTGATGATGAAAATGGAGCTATTTCTGAATTTGTGAAATTATGGAATAGTGCCAAGAAAAAATTGGTTTTAGTAGGGGTGAATTACCCGAATTCAATAGATCAAAAATACCTTGAGATTTTGGCCAATGATGATTCCATAATCGTACTAACAGAAACGACCTCTAATTTGCATCATCCAAATTTTTTCTCAAGTATAGATAGCTTAATTGCTCCAATAGAAAAATCAGCACATAAAGAAGCACTTTTTGAATTGCTTCAGCCAGAGATTGTTTTGACATTTGGAGGATTGATTGTTTCTAAAAAAATAAAGAGCTTTCTACGAAAGTACAAACCAAATCATCATTGGCATGTAGATTCAAAAAAAGCATATGATACTTTTTTCAGTTTGTCACATCATTTTAAAACTTCAGAAAACAACTTTTTAAAGGGCTTATTGCAAGAGCCTAAAATAATAAACAGTGATTATTATGCCTATTGGTCAAAAGTAAAAGTCGCCTATGAAAAGAAGCGGAAGGCGTATTTAAATAAAATTCCTTTTTCAGATATGTTGGCATTTTCAAGAGTTGCCAAATCCATTCCTAAAAACTATCAATTGCATTTAGCAAACAGTTCTACAGTTAGATATGCGCAATTGTTTGAAATAGATCCGTCGATTACTGTTTTTTGTAATAGAGGAACCAGTGGAATAGATGGCTCTACATCTACTGCTATAGGGGCATCTATTAATAGTATTGAAGCTACTTTGTTAATTACAGGGGATATAAGTTTTCTGTATGATAGTAATGGCTTATGGAATAAATATATACGATCAGATTTTAGAATTATTGTCATTAATAATGATGGGGGAGGTATATTTAGAATCCTTCCAGGGCAAGAGAATACTGAAAATTTTGAAACATTTTTTGAAACTACTCATGGATTGGAACTCTCAAATTTATGTACCTTGTTTCATATTGAGCATGATTTGGCTACGGATGAGAAGAGCCTGAAAAAAGCGCTGAAACATTTTTATGATGAAAGTAATCATGCTAAATTGTTGGAAATCAAAACACCTCGACTATTAAATAATAAAATTTTGCTTAGTTATTTTGATTTTATATCTTAGACACACATTAATAATCATTTTAAAAGAACACTAACAGTTATGAGTAAAAGAGACGAATTAATCGTAAAGTATGCAGCAGACATTAAAGAAAAATTAGGAGAGACTCCAGATATGGATTTTTTAACTAAAGTTGCTATAGGGCTAGGGCCAGCTATTTATAATGCAGATGCTTCTAAAGTATCTGGAAGCGATGATAAAGAATTAGAAACGGTAAAAAAGAATTTCTTAATGAAAAAATTAGGAATGGCTGAAAGTGCTGATATGATGCCAGCAATAAAAAGTGTTCTTGAAAAATACGGATCTTCTAATAAAAATAAGCACAGAGCTGTAGTTTATTATATGCTAGCAAAGCACTATAAAAAAGAGTCAGTTTACAACAAATAGTAGTACATGTAATATTATAAGCCGTTTCCATTTTGAAACGGCTTTTTTTTTTCAGTTTGCTTATAAAGCGTATTTTTGCCATATGATTGAACTAGGGAATTATAATACATTAGAAATATTAAGAGATACTAGTGTAGGCCTTTTTTTGGGCGATGAAGAAGGTAATGATGTTTTATTGCCAAACAAATATGTTCCAGAGATATATGAAATAGGAGATAAGCTTACTGTTTTTTGTTATTTAGATTTTGATGAACGACCTGTTGTAACTTCATTAACACCATATATTATTCGCAATACCTTTCAATTATTAAAAGTAGTTGAGGTAAATAATATTGGTGCTTTTTTAGATTGGGGTCTTGAAAAGCATTTACTAGTTCCTTTCCGTGAGCAACGCATACGAATGCAAGAAGGGCAATGGTATGTAGTGTTTTGTTATCTTGATGAAAAATCTTTTAGATTAGTTGCTTCGAATAAGCTTGACAAATTTTTAAATAATGAAGAGCTATCTGTTGCAGTAAATGATGAGGTAGATTTAGTGGTTACTCGTCAGAGCGATTTAGGCTGGGATGTAATTATTAACAACAAGCATAAGGGGTTGGTCTATACTAACGAGGTGTTTAAAAAGATGGCAGTTGGGGATAATTTAAAGGGCTATATTAAAAATATAAGACCAGATCATAAAATAGATGTAAGTCTGCAAGCAATTGGTTATGAAAGTGTAGAACCAGCCGCAAATATTATTTATCAGCGTTTACAGAAAGAAGGTGGGTTTTTGAATTTACATGATAAATCTTCACCAGAAGAAATTAGTGCCAAATTGCAAATGAGTAAGAAAATTTTTAAAAAAAGCATAGGAACACTCTACAAAGACAGAAAAATAGAAATAAAGCCCGATGGTATTTATTTAAGTTAGTACTACATGTGTTTTATGTGCAAGGTATAATAAGATGATTTCCAGTTAAATAAATCGACAAAACCTTTATTTTGTTTAAAGAAATACATATTTTTATAATCAAATTAATTTAAGATCACTAAAATTAATTTGATTATAAATTAAAACTTAAAAAGTACACCCCTAATATAAGTTTGGTATGCCATTTATAGAAGAAAGCGATTTACTTGATTTACATAAAGATATTGATAAAGCACAAATACTTAATGAAAGACTTTTAGATCAAATCAAGTATAAAAATAGAGAGTTAAAAAATAGTAAAATTCAAAGAAATATATTGGCCGGGATAACAGGCTTGTTTCTTCTAGGTGTTTTGGGATTATATGCGTTTAACGCAGGAATGAGAAGTAATATACCAGAAACAAATAATAAGCTCTTGGTTATGGATTTAGATAGTTTACAAGCTATAAAATCTAGAATGGACAATCTTAAAATTAAGAATGAAGAGCTAAGTGATGTTAAGGAATTTTATTTGGCAAAAGAATTTCTAGATAAAGAAAAAATTTACTCTGTACAAATAAAATCTTTCGTTGATAATAACATTACGCTAGCGTCTGAAGCGCTCACTAATACACAATTTGTAAAAACTAATCCGTTTTATTCGTATTCCTTAGGAAATTTTGCTTCTATCGAAGAAGCAAGATCATTTAGATATCAATTAGTTAAAATGGGATTCGAAGATGCTTTTGTGGCCTCATACCAAAATGGCAAGAGATTAAAAATAGAAGATCCGTATTAGTTTGACAAAAGTAAAAGCTTGGATTAATGCAGCAAGACTGCGTACCCTACCATTATCAATTTCAGGAATAATTGTTGGCACTGCATTAGCACAATTTTATGGTTATCATAATTGGGTAGTTTTTCTTTTAACAATTTCTACAACTATAAGTTTTCAAGTAACATCTAACTTTGCTAATGATTACGGAGACGGTGTTAAAGGAACAGACAATGACCAAGATAGAATAGGTCCTAAGCGTGCACTACAAAGCGGTATTTTATCTCGAAATGAACTCAAAAACGGAATTGTTATAGCGGTTATTATAAGCTTAGTACTAACAATAATCTTATTATTTGTTGCTTTTGGTAGTGATAAAATATTTTTAATTCTCGTATTTTTAGTATTAGCTTTAACAAGCATTTGGGCTGCAATCAAATATACAGTTGGCGCATCTGCCTATGGTTATAAAGGATTAGGAGATGTTTTTGTTTTTTTATTTTTTGGATTATTAGGGGTATTAGGAGCTATGTATTTATTCACAGGTTATCTAACAATAGAAGCTATTTTTCCAGCCATGGCTATTGGCCTACTGAGTACAGGAGTTTTAAATCTCAATAATTTAAGAGATTGCATATCTGATAAAAAGGCAGGTAAAAACACCATTATAGTTAAAATGGGGTACGAAAATGGTAAAATTTATCATTATAGTCTTTTGATAATATCATTTGTGAGTATGCTCATTTTTACGTTATTATATTTTGATTCTTGGATAAATTTTTTGCATTTGGCAGTATTTATGCCCATTTTTATTCATGCCAAAAAAGTTAGAAAAACTAAAGAACCAGTACGGTTAGATCCTGAGCTAAAAAAGCTTGCTTTGTGTACGTTTTTTCTTGCGATTCTCTTTTACATAAGTTTTAATAATTTTTCGTAGCTTTGACTGAAACAACAGATTTAAACTATACCTAATTTGGAACAGCCCATTAAAATTCTTATTGTAGAAGATAACGTTATCATTGCAGATGATATGCAATCAATGTTAGAAGAGATTGGCTACGAAATAGTAGACAATGTTATCGTCTATGAGCAGGCAATTGAAGTATTGAAATCAAAACAAGTAGATTTGGTTTTGATTGATATTATTCTTGCATCTGATAAAACAGGAATTGATTTAGGAAAACATATAAGAGAGAATTATAATATTCCTTTCATATTTGTAACATCAAACTCCGATCGTGCAACCGTTGAAAATGCTAAAACTGTAAAGCCCAATGGTTACCTGGTAAAGCCTTTTGAACAACAAGATTTATACACTTCTATTGAGATTGCACTTTCAAGTTTTAATTATAATGAGAAATCTGCCAGTGCTAAATCAAATAATGAAAGTGAACAAGAAGACCAAGTAATCTCAAATTCGGTCTTAAAAGATTCTATTTTTGTAAAAAAACAGCATTTATATTATAGAATTCAATTTGGAGATATTCAGTTTATAAAAGCTGATAATGTCTATTTAGAAGTAAATACTGTTGACAAGAAATTCTTAGTTCGTTCTCCGCTTAAAGATTATTTGGAGAAATTACCAGCAAATAAGTTTTATAGAGCACATAAGTCATATATTGTTAATGTAGATCATATAGAGGCTATTAATTCAAAAGATATTATGATAAATAATAATCTTATTCCTATTTCAAAAGAATTTAAAGAGTTCATTATATCTGCGATGAATTCTTAAAATACATAAAAGTTAACTACTAGTATAAAGCTGATTAATATTTTAATCAGCTTTTTTTTGTTAAAAAAATCGACGAACTGCAGGTATTGAATTTATTTTTAATTTTTACAACAGGTATTTGCGGTTACACAACAAATTCAAAAACCATATAATACTTAAGGCTATATTTGAAGTATGATTAAATAAAAGATCCCAAATCTTATCATTTTCATATAGTGTTCAATTCAAAGACCGAGCAAGTTATTGTTTGGTCTTTTTAAGTTTATTCATCAACTTTTGAATACGTATTACTTAACAATTTTAATTTTTTGTAAATAACTAAAATGACTATTAAATTGGTGTATTAATACATACACAACATAATCATTTCTATTTACAACATTAATTTAATTTGATACTATTAATGTGTTATGTTTGCTTGCTTTATAATGGAAAATTCCTTTTAAAAGCTACTTTTACATAATTAATGATCAACATAATTAGAAGATTAAATTTTCATTAAAATTTTCTAATAATAAATCAAATAGAATTGTTTACAAAAAGAACGTATCTGCAATTATTTTTCACCTTTATACTGCTATCTGCTTTTGGGCAAGATGTAGTAAATGAGGATGTAAATCCATTTCGTGATTTTCAAATCGCGCCAAATTCATCAGATCGCTTTTCTCTTTTTTTTAATACACCAAATAGATATAGTCAAAACTCTGCTTTTGATTGGAAAAAAGCATTAGAAGATTATGTTATTGATGCCGAAATGGTAAAAGACTCTTCAGCTATTTTTGATTATAAAATGATGCAAACTCAAGTATTTTTTGATCTTGGTGAGTATTCAAAGAGTGTTGCGTTATCAAATATGCTTTATAAATCTAATTCAGACATGAGTTTGGATCGGAAAAAGATTCTGCTTGAATTATTAGATAATAATTATGCAAAACTTAAATTGTATATAAAGCAAACTGAAGTTCGTAAGGAAAAGAAAGAATTAGGAATTACGAACAATATAACATTTTATGATATCTACTCAAATTTAGGAATTCCACGTATAGCAAGGACAGAATATATTACTGAAGTGAGTAGAAATTTAGACCCTAAAGATTATTTAGGAAATGCCATTTACAATAATAATATTGGTAATTACCTATGGTTAGATAAGTTACCTCCCACGGCAATTAGTAAATTTAAAAATGCAGAATCATTTATAAATATTTATTTAAATGATGTTATTGAAGTTAAAACAGAAAATGACCTTATTAAAGCAAATTTGTTAAAAGGTATTATACTCGGTAATATCGGAAAGTGCTATGCGGATTTAAAGGAATTTAATAATGCAATTTCATACTTACAGACTAGTATAGAAATGATTAACGAATATAGATTGGGAACGTATTCTTCTGAATTAGTTGAGAATACCCTATATCTTGCAGAATGTCAATTGCAGGTAGATGAATTGGCAAAAGCAAAAATATTATTAGAAAAAGAGTATAAATATTTAGATGCTGATCACCTTTTAAAGCGTAATAGATTATTTGCGGCTTATTATGATAAAATATCAGATTTTGCAAATGCATCATTTTATTATAAAAAAAATATAAGAGTAAGAGATTCTATTGCTTTAATAGAAAAGGAAATTACGGGTCAGCAGTTAGATGCCCTTGTGAAATCTGAGTTAGAAAATTCTAAAGCCTTGCTTAACGAATCAAAGGAAAATTTAGCAAAAAAAAGTAGTGAAATGGAAGCGTTAGACAATACCATCAGCGCTGTATTTATATCACTAATATTTACCCTGTTAGGATTCGCTGGAGTAGTTTATGCCTATTTAAGAAGTATCAAAGCACAACGTATTATTGTAAAGCAAAAGTATATTATTGAAGCATCACTTGTTGAAAAAGATTCTTTATTAAAAGAAATTCACCATCGAGTTAAAAATAATTTACAGATGGTGTCAAGCCTATTAAGCTTACAAACAAAAAACACAAAAAGCAAGGCTGCAATAGAGGCTTTGGAAGAAGGGAAAAGTCGCGTAAAAGCTATGGCTTTAATTCATCAGAAATTATATCAGAATGATGATTTATCGGTCATAGAAATGCAGGGCTATATTGAAAGTTTGGTCAATAGTATTCAATCCGTTTACAAAAAAGGAGGTCATAAAATTAATATCACAATTGATGCAGAAAATGTCGAGTTAGATATCGATAGGGCTATACCTTTTGGATTGATATTAAATGAGCTTGTTTCAAATTCATTTAAATATGGGTTTCCGACTGATGATGAAAATGGTAAAATATACATTCATTTACGTAAAAATGAAAAAGAAGGGTTCTTTGAATATACCGATAATGGAGTAGGTTTACCAGAGAATATGGAAGAGCGTACAGGTTCTTCTATGGGAATTCGTTTAATGAACCGTTTAGTTAATCAATTACAATCCACATTAAATATTGATAAAGTTAATGAAGGTGTTCGTTTTTGGTTTAATTTTAAATAATTAACTTCTTTATTTAATAGCATCATGAAGATTACTTTTCTTGGTCACGCAACATTATTAATTAAAACTAAGCTAGCGACAATACTTGTTGATCCTTTCATATCTGGAAACGTACTAGCAAAAGATAAGGTAAGCATAGCGGATTTAAATCCTGATTATATTTTACTCACTCATGCCCATCAAGATCATGTTTTAGATGTTGAAGTAATTGCTGAGCAATCAAATGCCATTATCGTTAGTAATTTTGAAATTGCAACGTATTATGAGCATAAGGGTTTCAAAGTGCATCCAATGAATCATGGTGGGAGTTGGGATTTTGATTTTGGTCAACTAAAGTATGTAAATGCCATACATACCTCGTCTTTTGCCGATGGAACTTATGGTGGTCAGCCAGGAGGATTTATTCTTACGGCAGATGATAAACATATCTATATTGCTGGAGATACAGCTTTACATATGGATATGAAACTAATACCTTATTCCTATACTTTAGACTTAGCGGTATTGCCCATAGGTGATAATTTCACGATGGGTGTTGAAGATGCCATTATCGCCTCCGATTTTGTAGAATGTGATTCCATTTTAGGGTACCATTATGATACTTTTGGCTCTATTAAAATTGACCAAAAAGCGGCAAAATCAAAATTTTTAAAAGAGGATAAAAAATTACACCTTTTAGAAATAGGCAAGTCCATTTTAATTTAAGCTCCTTTATTTAAATTTATCGTACAGTACTGCGTAAAACAAGTTTATGTAATAGTTTAGGGAAGAATCTTTTTAAATAAACGCCTAAAATTTCTTTTTTTCCGATATAAGCTTCGTACTTTTTATGGGCAATAGCTTTGATCATTTTTGATGCAAAATCACTTACAGGCATGCCATTTTTTGTGGCTTCGTCTTCATGATTTTGAGCACTTCCATCAGCTACAAGGGCGTTTTTGGCCACATTGGTTTGTACAAATCCCGGACAAATTATAGTGACAGAAATTCCGTCTTTTTCATGTTCCATCCGTAAGGCATCAAAAAAGCCATGTAAGGCATGTTTAACTCCGCAATAACCAGAACGATAGGGGGAAGAAAATTTACCCATTAAGCTGGTTACTGTTACGAACTGTCCTTTTTTATGTGTTATAAAGTATGAGAGTAACGCTTTAGTCAAAGCAACAGTGCCCAAATAATTTACCTCCATGAGTTTTTTATACACCTCAAAATTGGTGTCTGTAATTAAAGATCTTTGACTTACCCCTGCATTATTAATAAGTATATCAATAGTTTTAAAAGCATTAATGGCCTCTTTTGTTTTTTCTGATATTTCATCAAATAACGAAATATCCAGAGGTAAGACGTAAATAAGATCTGGATGAGCGCTATTACTTTTAACTTTTTCTAAGGCTTCTTTGTTTCGAGATGAAATGATGATTTTATAGTTTTTTTTACTGTACGCATAGGTCAGCGCTTCTCCAATACCTGAAGATGCTCCTGTAATCCAAACTACTTTTTCTTTAGACTCTTTCATTTTCATTCTTTTTAAGACCTAAAATATAGCTAAATTTGACCTGTAAATTATGCAAGCATCCTATAAAAAATACATTCTTGATTTTAAACGCCCAAGCGGGACTTCTCGCGGTGTTCTCAATCATAAAGAAACCTGGTTCATACGTATTGAACAGAATGGTAGATTCGGAATTGGCGAATGTGGCATTTTAAGAGGGTTAAGTATTGATGATGTCCCAAATTATGAAGAGAAGCTAAAATGGACCTGTGAGCATATTCATCTTGGACAAGATAAACTGTGGAGCGAGTTATTTGCTTTTCCTAGCATTCAGTTTGGTATAGAGCAAGCCTTTTTGTCTTTAGCTTCTGAAAATCCGTTTGAATTATTCCCGTCGGCTTTTACAAAAAAAGGAGCTCCTATAGCCATTAATGGCTTAATTTGGATGGGAGATGAAGGCTTTATGTTAGCTCAAATTCAGCAAAAACTAGATGAAGGCTTTAAATGTATAAAGATGAAAATCGGTGCAATTAATTTTGAAACTGAAATAAAGTTATTAGCATCAATCAGAAAAAAATATTCAAAAAATGAGATTGAATTACGAGTAGATGCTAATGGCGCTTTTGAAACAAAAGATGCTCTTGAAAAATTAAATATATTAGCGCAGTACGATTTACATTCCATTGAGCAACCTATAAAACAAGGGAATGTTTTAGAAATGAAAAAACTATGTACCGAAACACCATTACCTATAGCTTTAGATGAGGAATTGATAGGTGTTTTTGAAGTCGCTAAAAAGAAGGAATTGCTACAAACCATCCAACCACAATATATTATTCTAAAACCTAGTTTAGTTGGTGGTTTCAAGGGTTGTAGTGAATGGATTTCTATTGCTGAAGCAAACGGAATTAAATGGTGGGTAACAAGTGCTTTAGAAAGTAATATTGGATTGAATGCTATAACACAGTGGACCTACACCTTAAATAACAAATTACCTCAAGGTTTGGGTACAGGTAGCTTATATACCAACAATTTTGACTGCCCTTTAACTGTTAAAAATGGGCAACTTTTTTATAATACTAAAATGAACTGGAAAATTAATTTAATTGAAGATTTATGTATATAGAGCAAGGGTATAAAGGCAAAATAGGACTTTGGAAATATTGGATATTACCTGTAGGGTTTATTCTTTTTATTGTTGCAAATTATATTGCAACCGTTATGTCTCCTATAAGTGTAGAAGATACGATGCAGCAATTAATAGAACAATTAGGATCAAATACGGTATTGGTTATTTTATTACTGCCTTTGGTAGCTGGTTTTTTTGTTGTTTTAGGATGGACAAAATTGGTGCATTCTCAAACAATAACCTCATTAACTACGTCAAGAAAAAAAATTGATTGGAAACGTATTTTCTTTGCCTTTGCCCTATGGGGATTCGTTACTATTATCCTTACAGCTCTTGATATTTATTTAAAACCAGAAGATTATGTGTTTAATTTCAAACCCATTCCGTTTTTTACATTAGCCATTATCGGTATTTTATTAATCCCATTACAAACCAGTTTTGAAGAATATCTTTTTAGAGGGCATATGATGCAAGGTATTGGGCTTATGGCAAAAAACAGATGGGTACCATTAGTCATTACCTCGATCCTATTTGGGGTAATGCATTTAGGGAATCCTGAAGTTACAAAATTAGGCCTTGGAATAATGGTCTATTATATAGGTACAGGTTTCTTTTTAGGGATTTTGACCTTAATGGATGAAGGTTTAGAGTTAGCACTAGGTTTTCATGCTGCTAATAATTTAGTTGGAGCATTATTATTAACAGCTGATTGGACTGCTTTTCAAACAGAATCTTTATACAGAGATGTTTCAGTGCCAACCTTAGGTTGGGATGTTTTTATTCCTGTTTTAGTCGTATATCCTATTTTGTTATTTATCTTCTCTAAGATATATGGGTGGACCAACTGGAAAGAGAAATTAACAGGGAAAGTACGTAGTGAACAACAATTTTTAATTGAAGATTAATGTCACAAACCTTTCAAGAAATCCATCCTCGTTTTAAGTTAAACGGAATAGCGTTTTCTCTTGATGACCTAAAAGAGGTTGGGTATTGTCTTATAAAAGAAGGAGATGCCTTTGAAATAGCAATTGGTAATTTTTTAATTGATTGGGCAGATGATTCTGATAGTATAGAAGTTTCGACCTCGGGATCAACAGGTGCACCAAAGAAAATTAAACTTCAGAAAGTGCACATGGTTAATTCAGCCAAAGCTACAGGTAGTTTTTTTTCATTATTGCCTGGTAATTCAGCATTACTTTGCTTGCCGACCGATTTTATTGCAGGTAAAATGATGTTGGTCAGAGCAATGGTATTAGGATTAGAACTAGATTATGTAGTTCCAAATTCAATACCTTTAGAAAATACAGATAAGGATTATGATTTTAGTGCTATGATTCCATTGCAACTACAAAATTCTTTGGATAAGATGAACCAAGTTAAAACATTGATAGTTGGAGGTGCCCAACTATCTGTTGATTTAACGCAAAAAGTACAGGACAAACAAACCGCTGTTTTTGAAACCTACGGGATGACGGAAACCATTACACATATTGCAGCAAAAAAAGTGAATCATAAAAAATCTTCAGAAAGTAATTTTCAAACATTACCCGATATTGCTGTTAGCACTGATAATAGAAGTTGTTTGGTGATTGATGCTCCCAATATATCTCATGAGCTAGTAGTGACAAATGATGTGGTACACCTCATATCTGATTCCGAATTTGAATGGTTGGGTAGGTATGATGGTATTATCAATTCAGGGGGAATTAAATTAATCCCTGAAAAAATAGAAGCAAAATTAGCTTCAATAATTACCAATCAATTCTTTGTAGCGGGAACCCCAGATGAAATACTAGGTCAAAAAATGATTTTAATCATAGAAACAAGTAGCGAACATCCCAATTTACTTCAAAAAATAAAAGAATTGAGCGCTCTCGAAAAGTTTGAAATTCCAAAGGCTATTTTTTACTTGGAAAAATTTATAATGACTGAAAACGGAAAAATTCAACGTTCAAAAACAATAGCTCTAGCCTTAAAGTAGCGTTCACTCATCCAAAAGTACACTTCCCTAATTCCATATTTTAAATCATCTTTTAGTACAGTAGGTTTATACCAAGCTAAAAACTAAAAAGATGGGAAGACAACTATTTAAAATTATCATTTACCTCTTTGCTGTAGTAACCCTTGGTCAAACTCGAATGGTAACAGCAACAATCTTAGATCAATCAAAAACACCGCTGCCAGGCGTTACTGTTATCGTTGAAGGTACAAAAAAGGGTATTCAAACAAATTTCGATGGAAATTTTTCATTAGAAGTAGAGAAAAAACAGAACCTGATAATCTCCTATTTGGGTTTTAAAACAAAAAAGATAAAATTCAAAAATCTAGGTAATTCGGTAATCACACTTAAAGAAGAATACACTAATTGTTTCCCTACTAGCGACTATTACCTCCCCTATAAAATTTACGATATCCCTTCCGATGATTTAAATACACGTCAAGATCTATTTAATGCTATTCAAAGTCAAGTTCCGGGGGTTACAATTTCAAATACGACTCTTAATCATATCCCTAAAATAATCATGCGAGGAGATGCTAAGAACATCGTCATTGTAGATGGCGTTCGTTTTGATGCATCCATTATAAATACGCTGAATGCTCAAGATATTGAAAGGGTAGAAGTAGCAACCAGTGTTGCTGCGAGTAACTATTTATTAACTAACCGTAATTAAAAAAATAAAAAGATGAAAAATTATATTGTAGTATTCGTATTTGCTTTTTTAAGCAACACCATAAGTGCACAAGTAAAAACTATTACAGGAACAGTAACAGACGAAAGTGGACCTTTGCCTGGGGTTTCTGTGCTACTAAAGAATTCGAGTAAGAGTACGCAAACAGACTTCGATGGTAAATATACCATAAGCGCTTCAAAAGGAGATATACTACTATTTTCTTATGTTGGATATGTAACAAAAGAGATATTAGTTGCCGATACATTAATAATTGATGTTACTCTTGAAACAACCTTAAGTGAATTTGATGAAGTAGTTGTTGTTGGTTATGGAGTTCAAAAAAAGTATAGTACTGTAGGTTCTATAAGTACGATCTCGTCCCCAAGTGCTATAAAAAGGCGAGAGAAGAATGCATATCATAATAGTATTTCACAACAATTGCAGAGTAAAGTGGCAGGTGTTCAGGTTACAAATAGTAAGTATAATTCGCCAAGTATAAAAATTAGAGGAAATAGCACTATTTCTGATGATCAACAACCACTCTATGTGGTAGACGGGGTTCCTATTCAGGCTAAAAACAATGCTATTGTTGCAAATTTAGACCCCAATACAATTGATAAAATCAATGTGTATAAAGGAGCAAAGGCAAGAGCTTTATTTGGTTCTTCGGCCAATAACGGTTGTGTAGTTATCACTACAAAAAGTGGTACCTATCAAATTACTCAAGATGAAAAATATGCACAAATAACAGAGAATCAATTTGAGAGAGTAGTTTTGAATCCGCTTTCTACATTTTCTATAGATGTTGATAAAGCAGGCTATAGTAATATTCGTAGACTAATTAATAATGGAAGCCAGATTCCTATTGATGCCGTTAAAATTGAAGAAATGATTAATTATTTTGATTATGATTATCCACAACCAATAGGTGATCACCCATTTTCAATAAACCTTGAAGCGGCTAAAACACCTTGGAATGAAAGCACAAAAATAGTTCGAATAGGATTGCAGGGGAAAGAATACTTAAATAAGGACTTGCCAGCGTCTAATCTTACTTTTTTAATTGATGTGTCGGGTTCAATGAGTAATCAAAATAAATTACCGCTCTTAAAATCAGCTTTCAAATTATTGGTAAATCAACTTCGAGAGAAAGATAAAGTTTCTATTGTAGTTTATGCGGGTGCAGCTGGTGTAGTTTTAGAGCCAACTAGTGGCGAAGAAAAAGAGAAAATAATAAAGGCATTGGATAATTTAAATGCTGGTGGTTCAACTGCAGGAGGGCAAGGTATTGAGCTAGCTTACGCTTTGGCTGAGAAAAACTTCAAACAGCATAAGAATAATAGAGTTATTCTTGCTACAGATGGTGATTTTAATGTAGGCGCTTCTTCTGATAAGGATATGGAAACCTTGATTGAAGAGAAACGTAAGTCTGGAATTTTTTTATCGGTATTGGGTTTTGGAATGGGAAATTATAAAGATTCTAAGTTGGAAAAGCTGGCAGATAAAGGCAATGGGAATCATGCGTATATCGATACAATGCAAGAAGCACAAAAAGTATTTGGGGAAGAGTTTGGAGGAACATTATATACGATTGCTAAAGATGTTAAAATTCAAATAGAATTCAATCCAACAAAAGTACAAGCATATCGGTTAATTGGTTATGAAAATAGGTTGTTAGCTGATGAGGATTTTATTGATGATACTAAAGATGCAGGAGAGCTTGGTAGCGGACATAAAGTGACTGCACTATATGAAATAATCCCTGTTGGTGTAAAAAGCGAATTTTTAAAAGAAGTAGCAGATTTAAAATATACTAAACTTGAGAGTAAAACCCATTTATCTGATGAGCTGTTTACGGTAAAGTTCAGATATAAAAAGCCAAATGAAGATAAAAGTATAGAAATGGTTGAAGTATATAAGAATCAATTGTCTGAAATGTCACCTGATTTTAAATTCTCATCAGCAGTAGCACTTTTTGGAATGCATATAAGAAAATCACAATACGTAAATAATGCTAATTTAAATGATGTTTTACAATTGGCAACCTCAGGAAAAGGGGAAGATAAAAAAGGATATCGATCAGAGTTTATCCGATTGGTTAAAACCGTCGATAGTAGTCTTTAAAAAAGTGCCGAAAGGCACTTTTTTCTTGTTCAATATTTTGTACTTTCAGGGTTGAATTATTATTTATCTACTGATAACAAAGACCCTATGAAAAAACTAAGCCTAGTCATAATATTATTTTGTACATTATTCACCAGCGCACAACAAATACTATCAGAAAAAGAACGTGCCAGTGTACTTGATGAAATTTTAGCAGATCGTTTTGATAAGCTGCTACCTGAATTAATGGATGCTTCAGGTATAGATATGTGGCTGGTTATGTCTAGAGAATACAACGAAGATCCGGTAATAAAAACGATGCTTCCTGCGACTTGGCTGAATGCAAGGAGAAGAACTATTCTTTTATTTTACAGAAATAAAGCTAAAAATACTATTGAGAAGTTGGCAGTTGCCCGATATAATGTTGGGGAAAGTATTATCTCTGCGTGGGATAAAGAGAAAGAGCCCAATCAATGGAAACGGTTAATTGAGTTAATTGTAGCACGTAATCCGAGTAAAATAGGGTTAAATTTTTCTAAAGATCATAACATCGCTGATGGGTTAGATAAAACGGATTATGATGAATTCTTACTGAATTTACCTAAAAAATACCATAAAAAAGTAGTTTCGGCAGAACAATTGGCAGTTCGTTGGATTGAAACACGAACACCTAGAGAAATGGTGATTTATAATCAATTGGTTGATATCACTCATGATATTATAGAAGAAGCTTTTTCGGAAAAAGTAATTACCCCCGGAATAACTACAACAACAGAAGTAGAGTGGTGGATGCGCCAAAAAGTAACAGATTTAGGCTTGGAAACATGGTTTCATCCAACGGTAGATATACAGCGTAATAGTGAAAAATTAGTAGATCATTTGTATTCCTTTTCGGGTAGACCTGACGATTTAGTTATTTTACCGGGTGATTTACTGCATTGCGATTTTGGAATTACCTATCTGAGATTGAATACCGACTGTCAAGAATTAGCTTATGTGCTAAAACCACAGGAAAAAGAAGCGCCTAAATTTTTAGTTGACGGATTAAAAGAAGGAAACAAAGTGCAAGACTTTTTAACGACTAATATGATTAAAGGTAGAACAGGCAATCAAATACTAGCAACGGCACTTCAAGAAGCAAAAAAAGCAGGACTCCAACCTGCAATTTATACCCATCCATTAGGTTTTTATGGCCATTCAGCAGGAACAACAATTGGAATGTGGGATTCGCAAGGCGGTGTTATGAAAGACGATGGTGAGAATTATCCCCTAAATCCTAATACAGTATACGCCATAGAGTTAAATGCTACAATCAATATTCCTGAATGGAATAGAGCTATTAGAATAATGTTAGAGGAAGCGGGCTTCTACGGAGAAAATGGATTTAGATATGTAAATGGTCGCCAAACGGAATTGCTTATAATACCAAGAGTAAAAACCCATCAAGGAAATTAAACCTGAATAACGCCTAAATTAAATTGCTTTTCGATAGGAGCGTGGTTTGCAGCATCAATACCCATAGAAATCCATTTACGCGTATCTAATGGATCAATAACACCATCGGTCCATAATCGTGACGCCGCATAATACGGAGAAACTTGATCGTCATAACGGTCTTTGATCTTATTGAATAATTCAGCTTCTTTTTCTGGAGTAATAACTTCACCTTTTTTCTTTAAAGATGCTTTTTCTATTTGAAGTAAAACTTTGGCAGCTGAATTCCCACTCATGACAGCTAATTCAGCACTAGGCCATGCAACGATTAATCGCGGATCATATGCTTTACCACACATAGCGTAATTTCCTGCACCGTAGCTATTGCCAATAACAATAGTAAACTTAGGAACAACGGAATTACTAACCGCATTCACCATTTTTGCACCATCTTTTATAATGCCGCCATGTTCACTTTTGCTCCCAACCATAAAGCCTGTAACATCTTGTAAAAATACCAATGGAATTTTCTTTTGATTGCAATTCGCTATAAATCGAGTAGCTTTATCAGCAGAATCGGAGTAGATAACTCCGCCAAATTGCATTTCACCATTAGCGGTTCTTACAACCTTACGATGGTTAGCAACGATACCTACAGCCCAACCATCAATACGAGCGTACCCTGTTAATATAGTTTTGCCATAACCTTCTTTGTATTGCTCAAATTCTGAATTGTCTACTAAGCGTTTTATGATTTCGAGCATATCGTACTGGTCACTGCGAGATTTTGGTAAAATACCGTAGATATCTTCAGGATTCGCTATAGGTTTCTTAGGGCTTATTCTGCTAAAACCAGCTTTATCAAAATCACCAATTTTACTCATGATGTTTTTAATGGTGTTTAAGGCATCCGCATCATCTTTTGATTTGTAATCAGTAACACCACTAATCTCACAGTGCGTGGAGGCTCCTCCTAAAGTCTCATTATCAATCGTTTCTCCAATGGCAGCTTTGACCAAGTAACTGCCTGCTAAGAAAATACTTCCTGTTTTATCAACGATAAGCGCTTCATCACTCATAATAGGCAAATAAGCACCCCCAGCAACACAACTACCCATAACTGCAGAAATTTGAGTAATCCCCATGCTACTCATAATGGCATTATTTCTAAAAATGCGCCCGAAGTGTTCTTTATCAGGGAAAATTTCATCTTGCATCGGTAAATACACGCCTGCACTATCTACCAAGTAGATTATAGGTAGTTTATTTTCCATCGCAATTTCTTGCGCTCTTAAATTCTTTTTTGCAGTAATTGGAAACCAAGCACCTGCCTTTACGGTAGCATCATTTGCTACCACAATACACTGCTTGCCTTGTACATATCCCATTTTAATGATTACGCCGCCAGAAGGACAGCCACCATGTGCTGCATACATACCATCTCCAACAAAAGCACCAATTTCAATACTATTTGCTTTAGCATCCAAAAGATAATCAATACGCTCTCTAGCAGTCATTTTACCTTGTGCGTGTTGTTTTTCTATTCGACTTTTTCCACCGCCTAGTTTTACAGCGGTAAGCCTCTTTTTTAAGTCTGATAAAAGTAGTTTATTGTGGTCTTCGTTTTTGTTGAAGTTAATATCCATAGCAAATACAATTTCTTTAATGGGCATAAAGATAAGGAGTAATATTCATTAACTTTGACAAAAATAGAATGATATCATGCAACAGAAAATACGTTGGGGAATAATTGGATTGGGTAGTATTGCTCATCATTTTGTAAAAGATTTATTATTAGTTAATGATGCGCAATTAATTGCTGTAGCATCAAGAAATATAGTAAAAGCAGAAGAGTTTTCTAAGGAGTACCGTGCAAAATATGCGTTTGGCAGCTATGAAGAATTGTTTAGATGTGAAGAAGTAGATGTGATTTATATCGCAACACCACATTCTTTTCATGCAGTAAATGCAATTGAAGCCATGAACTATGGCAAAAATATTTTATGTGAAAAGCCTTTGGGGGTTAACTATTCTGAGGTATCCAAAATGCTAGATGCTGCAAAAAAGAATAAGGTTTTTTTAATGGAAGCCTTATGGAGTAGGTTCAACCCAACTATTCAAAAAGTACTACAATTAATACAGGATGATGTCATTGGAGCTATTAAATATGTCCATGCAGATTTCGCTTTCCCTGCGTTGCATAGAGATGAAAGTAATAGACTTCTAAATCCTAATTTAGCAGGAGGTTCTTTATTGGATATTGGTATTTATCCTATTTTTCTATCCTATTTGTTATTAGGAAAACCAGAAACGATTTACGCATCTTCTAAAATGTATAAAACGGGAATAGAAATGCAAACATCAATGCTATTCGATTATCCCGATGCCCAGTCTATTTTGTATAGTGGCTTAAATTCAAAATCAAAAATGGAAGCTGAGATTTCAGGAACAAAAGGTTCTATTTTTTTGGACCCACAATGGCATCATACGCAGGGCTATTCTTTAGAGATTGATGGAGAGAAAACTCATTTTGATTTGCCAACTACAGGTAAAGGTTATTTTTATGAAATAAACGAAGTACATCATTGTTTGAAAGCAAATAAGGTAGAAAGTGATTTGTGGAATCATAAAAATAGCACAGACTTAATACGTATAATTGATGAAGTTAGAGTGAAAACAGGCATCGTTTTCCCTTTTGAGAAATAATTTTTACTTTTTTCTAAGTATAAAATTCTTTAAAAATCACGATATTTGCCATTACCAACTAACTAAAAATTACAAGATATTATGGGAATGAATAAAAATACGGTCCTGGCGTGGGCGACTTTTATAATGATTATAGTAGGATTATCTTTAATAGCTCTTGGCGCTTTTAGATATGACGATGTTGCGGGTTGGGGATTTGCAGCTGTAGGGATAGGCTTTTTTGCTATCGCTTGGGTTTTTAACGCACTCAAAGGACGAGTTTAAGCCAAGTTTAAATATCAAGCTTAAGAAAAATAAAATAATTCGATTAGTGAAATTATTTTCACCAAACAACACCTAACACCTTTTTAAATATGTCTGACGATAAGAAAGTAATTTTCTCTATGTCTGGGGTTACTAAAACCTATAAAACGGCGAATACACCAGTACTTAAAAATATATACCTAAGCTTTTTTTATGGTGCTAAAATTGGAATTTTAGGTCTAAATGGTTCTGGTAAATCAACCTTGTTAAAAATTATTGCTGGAGTAGATAAAAACTTTCAGGGTGATGTTGTTTTTTCGCCTGGATATAAAGTTGGTTATTTAGAACAAGAGCCGCAATTAGATGAAAACAAAACAGTTCTTGAGATTGTAAAAGAAGGCGTTGCAGAAACGGTTGCAATTCTTGATGAGTATAATAAAATCAACGATATGTTTGGTTTAGAAGAAGTGTACAGCGATGCAGATAAAATGCAAAAACTGATGGATAAACAAGCCGAACTTCAAGATAAAATTGATGCTTCAAATGCTTGGGAATTAGATACGAAACTAGAAATTGCGATGGATGCTTTACGAACTCCTGAGCCAGATAAGAAAATTGGAGTACTCTCAGGTGGTGAACGTAGACGTGTTGCTTTATGCAGATTGTTATTACAAGAACCAGAAATTCTTTTATTAGATGAACCTACAAACCATTTGGATGCCGAATCGGTACATTGGTTAGAGCATCATTTAGCAGCTTATAAAGGAACCGTAATAGCAGTAACCCACGATAGGTACTTTTTAGATAACGTTGCGGGATGGATCCTAGAATTGGATAGAGGTGAAGGGATTCCTTGGAAAGGAAATTACTCTAGTTGGTTAGATCAGAAGTCTAAACGTATGGCAGAAGAGAGTAAAACCGCTTCTAAGCGTCAGAAAACATTAGAACGTGAGCTAGAATGGGTACGTCAAGGAGCAAAAGGCCGTCAAACAAAGCAAAAAGCGCGTTTGAATAATTATGATAAGTTGATGAGTCAAGATCAAAAACAACTTGATGAAAAACTTGAAATATACATACCAAACGGACCTCGATTAGGGACCAATGTAATTGAAGCTAATGGTGTGAGTAAAGCGTATGGTGATAAATTACTTTACGAAGATCTAAATTTTAAATTGCCGCAAGCAGGTATTGTTGGAGTAATTGGTCCGAATGGTGCTGGTAAAACCACCATTTTTAGAATGATAATGGGCGAGGAAAAGCCCGATAAAGGAGAATTTGTGGTTGGTGATACCGCAAAAATCGCTTATGTGGATCAAAGTCATTCGAATATAGACCCTGAGAAATCTATTTGGCAGAATTTCAGTAATGAGCAAGAGCTTATTATGATGGGAGGTCGACAAGTTAATTCAAGAGCATACTTAAGTAGATTCAATTTTTCTGGGAGTGAGCAAAATAAGAAAGTAAATATGCTTTCTGGAGGGGAGCGTAACCGTTTGCACCTCGCAATGACACTCAAAGAAGAAGGTAACGTACTACTTTTGGATGAGCCTACCAATGACCTTGATGTAAATACCTTACGAGCCTTAGAAGAAGGTTTAGAAAATTTTGCTGGTTGTGCAGTAGTTATTTCTCACGACCGTTGGTTTTTAGATCGTATATGTACTCATATTCTTTCATTTGAAGGAGATTCGCAAGTGTATTTCTTTGAAGGATCGTTCTCCGATTATGAAGAAAATAAGAAGAAACGTTTAGGGGGTGATTTAATGCCGAAGCGACTTAAATATAAAAAGTTGATTAGATAGTAATTAGTCTAAAATATATAATACAAATTATAAACAAAAGCTCCTAAGGAAAAATTTCTAGGAGCTTTTTTATTTGCTGGAATTAGTAATCCATTTTTGGATACCAATCTAATTGAATTACTTCAATATCAGAATTGCTATCATTAACGAGTTTTTTAAACTTGGACACATCACTTACATCAGGGTTACCTCTATAATGATAAGGGTAAACCTGCTTTGGTTTAAATTCTAAAACAGCACTTGCTGCACGCTCTTCAGTCATTGTATAGGGTAAGTTCATGCATACAAAAGCCTTATCAATATTTTTAAGTGCTCTCATTTCTGGTATGTCTTCTGTATCACCTGAAAAATAAACGCGTTCATCTCCAAACGTTAGGATATACCCATTACCTCTGCCTTTTGCATGAAAAACAAGGGCTTCTTTACGCAAATTGTACATAGGTAATGCTTCAATTTTAATTCCTAAAAATTCTTTAGAATCTCCATTTGCTAAAACAACTATTTGCGGTGTAAATTTCTCAGACATTTTATCGGCCACGGCTTGTGGAAGAATAATTTTTGCTTTTGAAATATCTAGCGCATCTAGTGTTTCTGGATTAAAATGGTCACCATGGATATCCGTTATTAAAATAAGGTCGGGCTTTTTTTGACCTTCAAAAGCTTCAACTCCTCCAACAGGATCTATATAAATTGTTGTTTCTCCCCATTGTAAAATAGCAGTTGCATGTTCAATAGGGGTTATTTTTAATTTAGGAGAGGTCATTTCCATTTCCAAAGCGGTTTCTTCCACTTCAGAAACAGCTTCCTTTTTCTGATTTTCTTTGCATCCGGTAAATAGGATTCCCAATAATACGGTGTATAGTAACTTTTTCATAGGCGTAATTTAATTCGTTATCATTTTAATATCACTTCTTGCATACGGCAAGTTCTTTTCAAGATTAATTTCCTTAAAATCCATACTTTTTATAAAGATACAAGGTGTGTTGAAGTTTAGTGCTTGAATACAATATAATTTTATCTCAATTGCTTTTTTTGCCAATTAGTTGGCGAACTTTATAAGTTCTTGACCAATTTTTAAGCCTTGGTATTTAAAGTGTACTGCCATTTTACCCAATTCATAACTATTTGTTTCCATCTTGATAAAAGAAAAACAACCCGCTATTTTACTAGCATACTCGGCGAAAAAAATATAACCATTATTATTTGTGAAGCTATTTTTACAATCATCTAGAAGAGCAGTGTCTTTTGCTTCAATATAAAAGTATTTTTCTAACCAAGCTACATTTAGTTCTTTGAATTGATTTACATAGATAGAATCGAAGGTTATAATGCAAACAGACATTTAAATCTTATTTTATTTGACTTTAAAGTTAAGGAATTGAAAAACTAATTTTTTAACAAAAAATCTAAAAATTAAATTGAAACGTATATATTCCTGATACAAACAAACAGCTTCATTTGAAGTAAACTAAAAAGAACATTTAATTTTTTAAATTATGGCAGAAACAAAGAGTAATAATGGATTGAAGGTAATAGCTGGTCTATTACTTTTATTATTAGTAGGTACAGTAATATATACTGTTAGTCTTTACAAAGATAAGCAGGATACTACTTTGAAGCTTACTAAAGAAAAAGAAGATGTTGTAACTGATTTAACTAGTATAAGATCAGAATATGATAAAGCAATTTTAGAAAGCAATGCCACAAATGAAGAATTGGTAGCTGCAAGAGATAATATCGCAAAATATATCGATTCTGTAAAAACAATGAAATTAGATATATCAGCTTTAGGAAAGTATAGAAGACAGGTTACAATCCTGACAAGAGATAGAGATAGATTAATTAGACAAGTTGATTCTTTAACGCGTTCAAATAGTGCTTTGGTGATGCAAAGAGATAGTACCTATGTTGAATTAGAAAGACAAACTGTATTTAATGACTCTTTAGTAGTTCAAAATACACAATTAGCTGATGCAGTTGAAAGAGGTTCGGCATTGAATATTTCAAAATTATCTGTTGATGCAGTAAAAGAACGTAACAGCGGTAAATTAGTATCTACGTCAAGAGCTGGAGCTACTGATAAATTTAAAGTATGTTTTACTTTAACTAATAATGCTATTGCCCAAGCTGGAGATAAAGATTTCTATATTGAAGTTTTAGATCCTCAAGGTAATGTATTAGGAGAAAGTTTCACAAAAACAAGTGATGCTGGTGCCTCAGTAACATATAGTAAGGCTACAGCTTTTTACTATGAAAATAAAGCTTTAGATGTATGTGATTATATCAACAAACCAGTTGGAGATTTTCAAAAGGGAAATTACATGGTTAATGTGTATGATAACGGCCTTAAATTATTAGGAACTAGTAAGTTCGCTTTAAAATAATCGAATACTATCCATTAACAGTAAAGGGGCATATCTTTAATTAGATTGCCCCTTTGCTTTTTATTAAATTATGGATTATTTCAAGCTTCCCACCATTTCTTCTGGTTTTACCCAATCGTCATAGTCTTCTGCAGTTACATAACCCAAATTAACAGCTTCTTCTTTTAAAGTTGTACCATTTTTATGAGCTGTATTTGCGATTTCTGCGGCTTTGTAATACCCTATTTTAGTATTTAATGCTGTAACAAGCATCAAAGAGTTATTTAAGAGCTGTTTGATAACTTCATGATTAGGTTCAATACCAATAGCACAGTTTACATCAAAGCTAACACAGGCGTCACCTATTAGCTCGGCAGATTGTAAAATGTTTGCAGCCATCATTGGTTTAAAAACATTTAATTCATAATGCCCTTGTGTTCCACCAACGCTAATAGCTACATCATTACCCATAACTTGAGCACAAACCATGGTTAATGCCTCACATTGAGTTGGATTTACTTTTCCAGGCATAATAGAACTTCCAGGCTCATTTGCGGGAATGATAATTTCACCAATTCCAGAACGCGGACCAGAAGCCATCATTCGAATATCATTAGCGATTTTGTTTAAAGAAACCGCTAACTGTTTTAAAGCACCATGACTTTCTACAATAGCATCATGTGCCGCTAGTGCTTCAAATTTATTTTCTGCAGTAATAAAAGGCAAGCCAGTAAATTCGGCAATATATTTTGCGACTAAAACATCATATCCTTCTGGTGTATTTAATCCAGTACCTACAGCAGTTCCTCCTAAAGCTAGTTCAGAAAGATGGTGTAAAGTATTTTTGAGCGCTTTAAGTCCATGATCCAATTGGGATACATATCCTGAAAACTCTTGACCTAGGGTAAGGGGAGTAGCATCCATTAAATGCGTACGACCAATCTTAACTACATTTTTGAATTCAATGGATTTTTTATGTAAAGTATCTCTCAATTGAGTGACACCAGGAATGGTAACCTCCGCGATTTTTTTATAGGCTGCAATATGCATCCCAGTAGGGAAGGTGTCATTTGAAGATTGTGATTTATTAACATCATCATTAGGCTGAATTGTTTTTTCACCTTCTCCTATTATTTTTCCTGCCAATTCATGGGCACGATTTGCAACAACCTCATTAACATTCATATTACTTTGAGTGCCAGAGCCCGTTTGCCAAATAACTAATGGGAATTGATCATCGTGTTTTCCAGCCAAAATTTCATCACAAACGGTAGCGATTAGGTCTCTTTTATCTTTACTAAGAACTCCTAACTTTTCATTGGTATAGGCTGCGGCTTTTTTTAAATACGCAAAACCGTAAACAATATCTAAAGGCATAGAAGCTGCTGCTCCTATTTTAAAGTTATTTCGAGAGCGTTCAGTTTGAGCACCCCAGTATTTGTCAGATGGGACTTCCACCTTTCCCATAGTATCTTTTTCTATTCTGAAACTCATTGTATTTTATTTAGATGTGCTACAAAGATATTGTATTGTGAATTTTTTTTAGACTGTCTTCAATTTTTTTATAGATTTTTTTAAATTTCATTTGTACTATTCATCATTTTCAAAGTATCTTTGTAGTAATAAAAAATAGTATCATGTTTGAATTTGACCAATATTTAGGGTTTTTAGCTTTTTTAACCATTTTAACAATCGGTTTTTGGTTAATGATTTTTTTACTAACTTTTGTAATCCCTTACTGGATAGGTGGTTCGCTATTAGAATTTTTAAAAGAGAAGCGTGATGCTAAAAAAGCAAAATTAAACGAATAGATTTTATCAATTATATATTTATATAATTTGTATATACATAAAAACAAAAAAAGAAGCCATTTGGCTTCTTTTTTTGTTTTAAATTATTGATGCCCTTAGAATTCTCCTTGCCCATCATCATTATTTTGTTGTTCTCCTCTTTGTTTAGTTTTTCCTTTTGGCTGATTAAATCTATAAACAAAACCTAAAGTAAATTGTCTTTTTCTCCATTGAAATTCACTATCTGAGGTAAAGAAAGCGGTTTCAGTATATGATCTTCTTTTAGCAGAATTGAACAAATCACTTACATTAAAAGAAAGAGTTCCATTATCTCCTAAAACATCTTTACTAAATGCTAAACTAACAAAAGTCATACCTTTACTTTTGGTTTGTGAATTTTCTGAAGGCCCTCTGTAAAATACATTGGTCTGCCAATCTATTTTTGATGGTAAGGTTACTTTAGAGCTAAAACGTGAAAACCAACTCGTATTTTTTGCTCCATAATCAACGGTATTAAAAACTCCCTCTGTTTCAAATTGGAAAAAGTTAAAGCTACCATTTAATCGCAACCATTTAGTAGGGTTGTATAAAACACCTGCTTCAGCACCGATGCGCTGATTTGTAGAAAGGTTTATAGGTATAGATCGAATGATTCTAATGCCGTCTGAAGTAACTTCACCAGTTTCTTCTTGAACACGTTCAAAGGAATTTGTTTCTTTTTGATAGTAAACGGATGAGGTTAATGTTAGTTTTGTCCATCTCTTTAAATAGCCTAAGTCAAAAGCATTTGCATACGCTGGATCTAAATCAGGATTACCTTGAAAAACATTTGTTCTACTAGATCTTGAGGGGAATGGGTTAATAAAATAACCTCTTGGTCTGTTAATTCTTCTATTATAGCCTAAAGAAATGCTTTCCATTTCATCTAATTCTAATATCAAGTTTACAGTAGGGAATAGGCCTAAATAATTTTTATTAAAATTTAAATCCACATCAGCGCCTAAAATATCTTGTAACGCTTGTGTATCGTATTCAGATTCAACAACTCCCTTTAGTTGTGTGTTTTCTAAACGCATCCCCAATAAAAAAGAAAATTTACCAAACTTATTACCATATTGCGAATAAATGGCATTCACATTTTCATCATAGGTAAACTTATTGGTCAAGTCTAAATTTGTTTCATATTGACCAGAATTTTGATTCAAAGTATCTAATTGATAATCGTTGATATTCTGCTCAAAATTGCCTCTATATCCAGCTTCAAATTGTGCGTCTCCCATAGGAAGCACATAATCTAGTTGAAATAAGTATTCATTTTGAATTTCATCTTTATAGATGTTTTCTCTAGCTAATAGGTCATTATTAGGAATAGTGTTATTTTCAATAATGTTTGTTAAAATATCTTCAACATCATAAGAATATTGAAAATCACTTGTTAGTTTGTGGCCTTTATCATTAAAGTTATTGGTGTAGTTTAATGAAACTTGATAACTTTTATCATCCTCGCCTTCATTTTCTGAACGAAATGTTTGACTAGCTATACCCGTACCAATATAACGTTTACTATCGTTTTTCGTAATATCTGATTCATCTGAAAAACGACCAAAAATACTTGCAGTAACGGATGATTTTTCAGTAAGAAAATACTCAAATCCTAAATTTGCATTGAAGGCTTGATCTTCTCTTTCAATATCTCTTTCCTCAATAATTCGATCATAATCACCAGTAGTATAAGTATTGTCAAAGTATCCACTTCCTGGTGGTTGACGATATGAATACCCAAGCGTATTAAAAATATTGAATTTATCAGTTCTTAGGTTCAAATTACTGCTTATTTGACTAGCATTTGGATAGCCGATAGTCGTATTGACTGAACCATTAAAACCTAAAGTTTTTTCCTTTCTCAGAATGATGTTTAAGATACCAGCAGTTCCTTCAGCGTCATAACGTGCAGACGGACTAGTGATAACTTCAACTTTTTCTATAGCATCTGCAGGTAATTGACGCAAAGCATCAGTAGAGCCGAAACCGGCCATAGCAGATGGTTTACCATTGATAAGAATACGTACATTTTCATTACCTCTTAAACTAATAGCACCGTCAACATCAACAGTCACGGATGGCACATTATTTAATGCGTCACTCACATTTGCACCACTATTGGTGAGGTCTTTACCTATATTATAGACTTTTTTATCTAAACGAATTTCTACGGTTGTTTTCTCTGCGACAACTTCAACACCTTCTAACTCAGATACATCAGGGGCTAGCTTTATTATACCTAAATCTTTTGAGGAATTAAGTATTTGGTTAGGCAACTTATACGTTCTATAACCAATATATTCAATGCTAATATTGAATTTACCTTGAACAGTTTCCACTTCATATTTTCCATTGCCATCGGTGATGCCACCTGTTATTTTACTTGGTTCTTCAACACTTTGTAAAACAAGGGTTGCATATTCTAATGGCTGTCCAGTGTCTTGTTCTAATACAGTTCCCGTTATTTTAATGAGACTTGAGTTTTGTGATTTTTGAGCAAACGTGGTTAAAGTTGCAAATAATAAAATAACAGGCAATAGTTTTTTCATAGCGTTTTTTTGTTAATCCTTGGTTTTCTTTTTCTTCTTTTTCTTCTTTTTTACTTTAAAACGATCTTTTTGAAGCTGAACAAAAGCTTCATATTTTTCTTCTGGTAAATTAGATTTTAATTCTTCGTCTTGTTCTTTTACAATGTTTTCCATTGCTTCTTTTGTTTTTTCTGGACTCAGCTTTAAAATTTGTAACTCAATACGTTTTTGAACGGATTTAGTTAACGTTGTTTTTACGATAGCTTCTTCAAAAGGGTTTAAACCTAAAACCTCAGTGATATTTGGCATTTCTTGTTCTACAATTTGCTCGGCTGTTAAAGCTTTAGGTTCTTCTTGAGGTGTTTGTGTTTGTGGTATATTATTTCTCTGTCTACCTCCATAACCACCTCTTCCATAGCCATTACCGTATTGTGCTTGCATTTCTATTGTAGCAAGTAATGGCATAATCAACGCGAGTAAAAATTTTGAATATGTTTTCATGTTATTAATTTTTATAGGATTTTAAAACTGACGTATGGTTTAATTGAACTTGGTTAAATGTTTGTTAAAAAGATTTTAGTACTAAGTCAAGCTCAATTTTAGTGCCAATTTAAATAATAGCTGCTACTTTGATTGGTGGTCTTCCAATTACAGCTTTTGTTCCATTAATTATAATTGGTCTTTCTATTAATTTAGGATACGTAGTTAATGCCTCTAAAATAGCATCTTCAGAAAGTATTTTTCCTTTAAAATTCTCTTTCCAGATAGTTTCATTTTTTCGTACTAAATCCAATACCGGAATCTTTAAAAGGGCTACTATTTCGCGAAGCTCTTTTTTACTAGGGCTGTTTTCTAAGTATTTTACAATTTCAAATTTTTTACCTGATTCTTCAACAATCTTAAGTGCTTCTCGCGATTTTTGACATCTGGGATTATGGTATATTTTAATCATAATTTTAATTGTTAGCTAACGCGTCAAACGTATCATTAAAAAATATTACTCTTCGGTTTCTTTTTGCCCCATCATCATTAAATAGGCTTTTAAGAATTTATCAATGTCACCATCCATAACAGCATCTACATTTCCAGTTTCGGTTGCAGTACGTACATCTTTAACTAATTTATAAGGATGCATTACATAATTACGAATCTGTGAACCCCATTCAATTTTCATTTTTGAAGACTCAATTTCTTGACGAGCCTCCATCTTTTTACGCAATTCTATCTCGTATAACTGAGATTTCAACATTTTAAGCGCCGTAGCTCTGTTCTCATGCTGAGATCTAGAATCGGAACAAGAAATTTGAATTCCTGATGGTTTATGAGTTAATTGCACTTTAGTTTCTACTTTATTCACATTTTGCCCTCCAGCGCCGCTTGAACGTGCTGTAGTTATTTCAATATCGGCAGGGTTAATATCAATTTCAATACTGTCATCTACTAAAGGATAAACATAAACTGATGCAAAAGAGGTATGGCGTTTGGCATTACTATCGAAAGGGGAAATACGTACCAAACGGTGTACACCATTCTCACCTTTTAGCCAACCAAACGAAAATTCACCATCAATCTCTAAAGTAACAGTTTTAATACCCGCAACATCACCTTCTTGATAATTAAGCTCTTTTACTTTGTATCCATTTTTTTCGCTCCACATCATGTACATGCGCATCAGCATAGCAGCCCAATCACAACTTTCTGTACCACCAGCGCCAGCTGTAATTTGAATAATAGCAGGGAGTTCATCACCTTCCTCAGAAAGCATGTTTTTGAATTCTAAATTTTCGATAGCATCTAGAGCTTTTTGGTAGTGTTTTTCTACTTCTTCTTCAGGTACATCTCCTTCCTTATGGAACTCAATTAATACTTCTAAATCGGTAACAAGGTTTTTAGCAATTTGGTAATCATCAACCCATTTTTTTTTGGATTGAATAAATCTCATATGCTCTTGTGCTTTCTGAGCATTATCCCAAAAATCAGGAGCTAATGTTTTTTCTTGCTCGTTCTCGATTTCTATTAATTTAGCATCAACGTCAAAGATACCTCCTTAACGCACCAAGGCGATCTAGAAGACCTTTGTATAGGTCTGTAGTAATTGTCATTTCAATTTAATTTTGAACAAAAATAACGTTCTTTTTTATTGAATTTTATGGAAAGATGAAAAATGTTTATTGTTGTTGCTGGCTAGTTACTTGAACTGAATAACTGGTTTGGTTTTTTCCAGTGCTAGATAGTACACCCCGCAATGGGGAACAATCATTATAATCTTTACCATGGCATACTTTTATATGATTGCTATTTACCATTAGATTATTTGTAGGGTCAAAACCAACCCAGCCTATGCTAGGGATATAAGCTTCAACCCATGCATGCATTTGAGAATCCCCAAAATACCCACTTCCTTGATGAAGATATCCTGAGACATACCTAGCAGGAATGTTGTTTTGCTTTGCCAAAGCACAAAAAAGATGAGCAAAGTCTTGACATACACCATGTCTCTCGTCAATTATTTGATGTAGAGTCGTGGTTACATCAGTGACTTCAGCCTTAAAATAAATATGATGGAAAGTCCATTTGTTTAGGTCTTGAAGGTTTTCAAATACCGATTTAGAAAGGTCAAACGTATAGATACTTTTATGATTCTCGGGTAAAGTCGTAAAATGTGTTGTTCGCAGAAAAGACTCAAAATCAATCTTAAATTCTAATTCTTCAATCTTTTTATAATCTTCTACATTTGAAAGAGATGGTGCAAAATCAAAAGGATTAACTTCTTTTTTTAATAGTTTAAAATTTGCCTTAAAAGATATTTCTTTAAACTCTTTTTTGGGATTAACGCGTATGGTTTGAAAACCATACCCATTTATGGAATATTCATTAATAACTTTTAGTGAATTATCAAAATTTATTTCGACAGATTCTTGAGTTTCATTCGTTTCTGGAATAATCAAAAATTGCCAATGAGCGTTACGCACTAAATTTTCGTAACTGTTTGTTGTTGTGTATGTTATATTGTATTCTGAAGGCATATTATTTTTAATAACTTGATGTAAAGATATACCATTAGAACTGGTTTAATAGTTAAAAAATTCTTTTTCCATTTTCAAACTAATCTGAGCTAAGCGTTCAAGAATTTTCTCTATAAAATCTTGTATATCTCCTTCAATTTCATCAATATGCTTAAATTCAAATTCAGCCCTTACTTTTCCAATTAAAAAAGCTGTAGTTTCTTTATCATATTTTGTTGATGTGTCTAAAACTTTAATATAGTTATAGACCTCATTCAAACAATTCATTATAGATCTTGGGCAATTCGGATTCAGAATTAAAAATTCTAAAGTTGATATACTCGTAGGTGTTTTTTTGTAATACCTACGCATCATATCATAGGATTCAGCACATTTTAGTAAGGTGGTCCATTCAAAGCTTTTACTGAATTTTTCACCATAACTGCCTTGTGAAATTAGGGCATCATTATATTTGGCATTAATAATTCTAATTATTTGTGTTGCTCGTTCCATATTTATACCCAACATAATAATGGCATAAACGGAATCGTGCAGTAAGGTGCCACGAATTTTCCCCCTTAATATATCGGTCATTTCAGCAACATGTACGGTAAAATCGTGTAATCCATTTTTTACAAATGCTTCTGGATTATAATTCAATACAAAATGATAGAATTTATTAATAGCTTCATATAATTCGGTAGATATTAAATCTCGCGCACTGTTAGCATTCTCTCTAGCTAATTTAACATTGTTAATGATTGAATATGGGGTGTCGTGATCGAGTCCAATTTTAAACAATACTTTTTCTTCTTGTAATGGTATTGTTCTATCCTCTTTAGGGTCTCCAACCATAAAAAGCATAGATTGTAAAACAAATTGTCGTGATTGTGAAAGTTGATTTGGAGCATCTAAAGATGAAAAATAATTCACGTTCAAATAACGGGCTACGTGTTCAGAACGCTCAATATAACGTCCCATCCAAAATAAATTGTTGGCTACTCTTGCAAGCATATTTTATTTAGTTTTTAGTACCCAAGTATCCTTGGATCCACCCCCTTGGGATGAGTTAACAATGAGGTTTCCTTTTTTAAGCGCTACTCGGGTTAGACCGCCTTTTAAAACAAACTCTCGATCTTTTCCAATTATGGTATAGGTTCTTAAGTCTACATGGCGTTGCTCAAACTCTTCAGTTTCATCTATATAAGTAGGATGAACGGACAGTGACATAATTGGTTGCGCAACATATTTTCTTGGGCTTGCCTTTATCTGAGCTTTAACTTCTTCTATTTCTTTTTTTGTTAATCTATTTCCGATAGAAATTCCATACCCACCAGCTTCATCCACTGGTTTAATCACTAACTCATGAATATGATCTAACACATAATTGAGTTCATCTGGCCTCGAACAATGATAGGTGTGCACATTATTTAATATAGGCTCTTCATTTAAATAATACTTAATAATCTGTGGCATATAAGTGTAAACCGCCTTATCATCCGCTACACCAGTACCAGGTGCATTTGCTAGCGTAACGTTTCCTTTTTTGTAAGCAGCAAATAATCCTGGAACGCCTAATGTTGAATCAGGTTTAAACTCTAATGGATCTAAGAATTGGTCATCTACTCTCCGATAAATGATATCCACTTTTACAGGACCCTTAATTGTCTTCATGTATACAAAATCGTTTTCAACGAACAAATCTCTTCCCTCTACCAATTCTACACCCATAGTTTTTGCTAAATAAGAATGTTCATAAAATGCCGAATTGTACATTCCTGGAGTTATTACTACAGTATTAGGTACATCAACTCCATTTGGTTTAGTAGTTTCTAAAAGCTCTAAAAGATTTTCAGCATAATTGGTAACTGTATGGGTTTGATAATGGTTAAAAACTCCAAAAAGTGCTTTTTTTAAGGCAGTACGGTTACAAATCACATAACTAACACCCGATGGACAACGAATATTATCTTCTAATACATAATATTGCCCATCTTTATGCTTAATAATATCAATTCCTGAAATATGATTGTATATTCCACCTGGTGGATCTACGCCATTCATTTGATCCAAATAGTTAGCAGAAGAGCTGATTAGATCCATAGGGACAATACCATCTTTAATAATGTTCTTGTCATGGTAAATATCCCAAAGAAAAAGATTTAAGGCCTTGCTTCGTTGGATAGACCCACTTTCAATTATTTCCCATTCTGTAGGATCTATTATTCTGGGGAATAAATCAAACGGAAATATTTTCTCTGACTTATCTTTATCTCCATACACTTGAAAAGTAATGCCTTGATTAAAAAATGATGCTTTTGCTTTTGAATTTAACTTTACATAGTCTTCAATAGTATGTTCTCCATAAATATTGAATAATGTTTGATAAATTTCTTTTAAGTTGCCATTATCATCAAAAATTTCATCATACAATTCTGTGTTCTTTTCATAAGAAGAAAAGATTTTATTTACAATTTTTGTCATACAAATCAAGTTTGAGTTAAGTTACTCGTTTTCATTTGATTTGTAATATGTTATTTAACAATAATTGAAACCAGATTTTACGATTAGAATAAAAATTAAGATTCATTTATAATAATGTGCTTTATTGTTATAGATATTACAGTTTTCCTTTATTTGTAATTCATTTTATTTAATTTTAAAAAATAAAATAATATGATATGCGCATTAATTTAATTTCACTCTTAGTGGTTTTTTTTTATACCCTACCCCAAATGGGTCAGTTTTCTATTAAGAGTAAGGATTTTCAAAAATTCAATGGGTTTTTTAATTTTCTTTATGATGAAGAAAGCGATAAGTTGTTTTTGGAAGTGGACAAATTGGAAAAGGAATTTCTTTATGTGTTTTCATTAAGTAGTGGTGTAGGTAGTAATGATATTGGTTTAGATAGAGGGCAATTAGGTAATGAACAAGTAGTTTATTTCAAAAAAGCGGGTAATAAATTGCTTCTAATTCAGCCTAACCTTAAATATAGAGCGATCACAGACAATAACTTAGAGCGTAAATCTGTTGAACAAGCCTTTGTAAAATCTATTCTTTATGGTTTTAATATTGAAGAAGAAAAAAACGGGAAATACATCATAGATATTTCAGATTTTTTGATGCAAGATACGCATGGTGTTGCTACTAGATTACAGAGTTCCAAACAGGGTTCCTATAGTTTGGACAAATCAAAGAGTGCATTTGATTTAGAACGTACGAAAGCATTTCCACAAAATAGTGAGTTTGATGTGATTTTGACATTCAAAGGAGAAGCTAAAGGCAAAGAAATTAAAGCTGTAGCACCAAATTCTAGTTTAATTACAGTAGCTCAGCATCATTCTTTTATAGCCTTACCCGATGATGCTTATGAGAAAAGAATTTTTGATCCCAGAAGTGGTTCCTATCCTTTTTCGTATTATGATTATTCTACGCCAGTACAAGAGCCAATACTTAAACAATTTATAACGCGGCATCGTTTAAAGAAAAAGAATGCAGAGGCAAAAATCAGCGAGGCTGTTACGCCAATTATATATTATTTAGATAATGGAACTCCAGAACCTATTCGTTCGGCTTTATTAGATGGTGGTAAGTGGTGGAATCAAGCTTTTGAAGCAATTGGATACAAAGATGCATTTCAAATAAAAATGCTTCCAGATGATGCCGATCCTTTGGATGCGCGCTATAATGTAATACAGTGGGTTCATAGATCCACAAGAGGATGGAGTTATGGTAGTAGTATAACAGATCCGAGAACGGGAGAAATTATAAAAGGGCATGTAAGTTTAGGTAGCCTACGAATACGGCAAGATTTTTTAATTGCACAAGCTCTTATGAATAAACCATTCGAAGATCGTGATGATAATTTTAAGCCTATGTTAGATTTGGCCTTGGCAAGAATAAGGCAATTATCGGCGCATGAAATAGGGCACACATTAGGTTTTGCACACAATTTTGCTGCTAGCACTAATGAAAGAGCTTCAGTTATGGATTATCCTCATCCCCAATTTACTATTAAAAAAGGCCATATAGATTTCTCAGCTGCTTATGCAACTGGTATTGGTGCATGGGATAAAGTTATAGTTGCCTATTCTTATACCGATTTTCCAGAAAATAAAAATGAAGAAAACGGATTGAATGCTATTATAGACAATGCATGGCAAGAAGGTTTACGATATATGACAGATCAAGATTCAAGACCAAAAGGGAGTGCACATGCGCTTGCACATTTATGGGACAATGGAAAAGAGGCGAATAAGGAGTTAGATGAACTTTTGAAAATAAGAAAATTAGCTATTGATAATTTTTCTATTCATAATATTAGAAAAGGAGAACCCAATACCGTTTTAGAAGATGTTTTTGTTCCGCTTTACTTTTTTCATAGATACCAGACGGAGGCAGTTTCAAAAATGATTGGAGGTTTGGAGTATAATTATAGTGTTAAAGGAGATCGCCAAGCACGAATAGCTATTGTTGATACTAAAACCCAAAAAGAAGCACTAAAAAGTATATTGAATACGTTAGATGCGAATGTTATTGCTATTCCTAAAGAAAAACTAGCACTTTTTCCTCCTAGAGCCTTTGGTTATTCAAGAAGTCGAGAATCCTTTAAGGGTAAAACGGGGGTTGCTTTTGATGCTATATCTGCAGCAGAAACTGCAGCAGATATGACCTTAGAGTTTTTATTTCACCCTGAAAGAGCATCACGTTTAATAGCACAAAAAAGCTTAGATAGTAAAAATATTGGTTTAGAAGAAGTTGTTTCAGAAGTGATAGCAAATACAATACAAAGACAGCACAAGGATGACTATATTAATGAAGTACAAAAAGCTATTAATTATAGAGTGTTGTATTATATAATGAATTTAGCGGTTAGTGATAAGGTATATGCTCAAGTTAATGCTATTGCTAATTATAAACTGAAAGAATTAAAACAGAATCTTGCTTCGGAGAAAGGGGTTTTTGCAACAGAAATTATCAAGCGGATTGATGATTTTTATACACATCCAGAACAATATAAACTAATTCCAGTTTCAACTATTCCTGACGGTTCACCAATTGGTATGGACTGTTTCTATTAATATTTTATACCCCATTCTATGAAAATTAATTTAATAAGCGATACTGTTACAAAACCAACCCAAGGAATGTTAGCTGCAATGCTGTCTGCAGAGGTGGGTGATGATGTGTTTAAAGAAGATCCTTCTGTAAATGCATTGGAAGAGCGGGTAGCTAATTTATTTAATAAAGAAGCAGCGCTTTTTTTTCCTAGTGGCACAATGGCTAACCAAACTGCGATTAAATTGCATACGCAGCCGGGGGAACAATTAATATGCGATAAATATGCACATATCTATAATTATGAAGGTGGTGGTGTGAGTTTCAATAGTGGTGTATCGTGTAAATTAATTGATGGACATCGTGGTATGATGACCGCAGAACAAGTAGAAGTAGCTATTAATCCTCCTGATTTTTACCATAGCCCATTAACTACTTTAATTGCTATAGAAAATACGACCAATAAAGGTGGTGGGGCTTGCTGGAATTTTGAAGAACTTAAACGTATAAAAGGGGTTTGTGATAAGCATAATTTGGGGTATCATTTAGATGGTGCTCGATTATGGAATGCCTTAGTTGCAAAAAATGAAACACCAGCACAATATGGGAATCTTTTTGATACCATTAGTATTTGCTTTAGCAAGGGATTGGGATGCCCTGTAGGTTCTGTTTTGGTTGGGGACAAAGAAACTATTCATCGCGCATTAAGAGTTCGTAAAGTTTTTGGAGGTGGCATGCGACAAGCAGGTTTTTTAACTGCTGCGGCAATGTATGCTTTAGATCATCATATAGAACGGTTAAATGAAGATCATATAAGAGCTAAAGAGATTGGTGACGTATTGCAGAAGCTGCCCTATATTAAAAAAGTAGAGCCTATTGAAACCAACATCATAATTTTTGAAATCCATGAGCAGCAATTAAGTGCTGATGATTTTATAAAAAAATTATTAGAAAATAATGTGCATATAATAGGGATGGGGCAAGGAAAATTAAGGATGGTAACTCATTTAGATTATACCGAACATATGCATAATGAGTTTCTAATATTGTTAAGAAAACTATGATTGGTTTCTGTAATTCGCGAAATCAATCGTGTTTTTAAGGTTTTTTATGCCGTTTTCCATTCCTGCTTCAGAATTGTAGCATTTAGAATGCCCGATAATTTTTCCATTTTCATCCTTTAGACTAAACAAGAATTCTCCATTATGATTCGTTTTTCTTTCAAATTGAGTAGACTCGTTCACCATTGCATTTAGTTTAGAAACAATAACATCTAGGTCTGTCTTATTTTCAAAACCTACACTCTTAAGCAATGTATGGCCTTTGTCACTTTTTAATTTAAAAGAATACACTTCTCCTTCTTTTAATTGAAATTTTATCATAGCATTTGATTAAGCTTCAATTTAGCAAAAAAATCCATCTTTTTATAATTATAATTATGTAGGAAAATACAACTAGATATAAATATTAATGTATTTCATCGATGTTTATTGTATTTAAGCGGTAAAATATTTTTAGCTTTTTTTAACAATTCATTTCGTTTTTCAATCCGATATGTTTGCATCAGTAATAAATAACATTAACAAAACACTTTAAAAAACATGAAAAAATTAGTATTCTTAATCGCAATTTTTGCTGCTCCATTTGCAATGGCTCAAGATTTACCTTCTAACCCTGAACCAGGAAAATGTTATGTACGTTGTACAACTCCTGATGTTTATGTAAATGAAACGGTTACTTTAACAGTGAAGCCAGCTTACAGTGTATTAAAAACTGTTCCTGCAACTTTTAAAACAATTACAGAAAGAGTTGAAGTAAAAGCAGCAAGTAAAAAACTGACAATCATTCCAGAAAAATGGGGTACAGAAACTGTTTCTTATGTAGCTAAAGCAGGAGGTAATACTTTAAGTATTAGTCCAGCAACATTTACTGCAGGTTCAGAGACTATTGAAATTAAACCAGCTTATGCGCAATGGGAACTTGGTGCATCAGCACCTGATTGTGCTTCTGGTAATCCAGATGATTGTAGATATTGGTGTTATAAAGGATATCCTGCAGAATTTACTACTGTTTCTACAACTCTTGTAGCTTCTCAAGCATCAGTAAGTAAAAATGCTCTTGGATCTAGAAATGCAAGTTATACTAAAAGAGTTCTTTTAGAGCCTGCTAAAGTTACTGAAACTGTTATTCCTGCAGAATATAAAGAAATTATAAAAACAGTTTTAGATAAAGATGCATATACTTTAGAAGAAACAGTTCCTGCAGTTACAAAAACAGTGAGTAAAGAAGTATTAAAGGAAAAAGGTGGTCTTACAACTTGGAAAGAAGTTGAGTGTTCATTAGTTGAATACCAAGCCTTACCAATTAACTGGAACTTAGGAAGTGCAAGTTTAACTTCAGAAGCGAAAAGTATTATCGACAATAGATTAATGCCTGTTTTAGCTCAAAATCCTGGAGTTAAAGTAGAGCTTGCTTCTCATACAGACGTTAGAGGTAATGCTTCTTCTAATCAAGACTTATCAGAAAGAAGAGCTAAGGCTGTTGCTGATTATCTAATTACAAAAGGAGTTAATTCTAGCTTATTAGTAGCTAATGGTTACGGTGAAACAAAAATTAAAAACAGATGTAAAGAAGGTGTTTCTTGTACAGAAAGAGATCACGCAGTAAATAGAAGAACAGAATTTAGATTGATAAATAACTAAATTTAAGTATTAGTTGGTAAGTTGGTTGAGAAAAAACCCTTTGAAATTTCAAAGGGTTTTTTTTATGTTTTGTCTTTTCTTAAAATAAGTGGTACTACTAATTTTCATTTTGGGTAATCTAAAGAAAGCAGTAGCTGTTAAAGCTTGGCTTCAATTATTTTGTAGTAGGATAACATGATCCAAATAATAGGGCATAGCGAAAAGAATGAAAAGTATTTTTTAATATTAAATTGGTCTAGACAAAATTTTTACGGGCAATTGAATACGTACAAACACTTATAAACAAACGATTCCCATATTTATTTATCGCAATGATAAGACCACATCAAGTACATAATTAGCAAGGTGTAATTTAAAATGAATGGTTAAAGAAAAATCACCAAAAACTAAATTCTGATAGTTTATATATTCCCGTTTATTTTGTACAATAACGAGATATTTTTTTAAAAGCTACCTTTACTTAATGTATTTATCTAAGAATTTTATGTGATATTCAATTTGTCCATTCATACTATATCCCGACATTGCACCAAGTTCACTACCGTCTTCATTAATAACTTTGAGCATAGGCACACTACCTCTCTTATTAAATTTAGAGGCTAAATCTTTATTATGCCTTAATTGCTCTTCACTTAATAAATCTCTATTTCTTGGAATATCAATATATAATAAAATGTATTCTTTTGAGTAGTCATTGAAAGCAGAAGTTTCAAAAAAATCTTTTTTAAGTGCGATACAAGGTGGACACCAATCACTTCCAGTAAAAAAAGCAAGAACATTCTTTTTTTCTTTGTGTGCTTTTTTCAAAGCAACTTCATAATTAGTAATCCATTCGTATGTACTTTTTTCTGATAAATCTCCTTGAGCCGATATAAGCAAAGGAAAAAAAAGTAGTATAATTATCTTTTTCATTATGTGGTAGTATTTAATTATTTAAATAACGAATCCATTCCCGGAATATTGGGCATTCCTTCTCTAGCAACCGAAGAAAGTTCAATTTCATTGATATTTGAAGCTTTTTCTATTGCTTTATTTAGCACTAAAACTAAATAATCTTCTAATTGTTCTTTATCTTCTAGCAGCGAGTCATCTATAGAAATATTTTTAATAACCCTATTTGCTGTTAAGGTTACACTTAATTTTTCATCATTAGATTTTTCATCTATTAAAACTGAATTTAAGCGTTCTTTAGTGGCTTTAATCTTTTCTTGAGTATCTTTTAATTTACCCATCATTCCCATTATATCTCCAAACATAAGCTTGTTTTTAATTTATTTACAAGTTCAAAATTAATAAATAGTCATTAATCCACTCAATTTTTCATAAGACATCTCTGAAAATGATTCTTATTTTTCTTTTAAGTGTTAGTTTTGCATCTTCTTGTAAAATTGATTGTATAGTATGATTCAAAATAGTATTCCTATTGCAAAAAAGATGCCGAAAAAATTAGAAATTCACGGCGATACCAGAATTGATAACTACTATTGGTTAAATGATAGAGAGAATGATGAGGTTGTTTCTTATTTAAAGGAAGAGAAGGCTTACTATAAAAAGATGACTTCGCATACACTTGAATTTCAAGATATGTTATTTGAAGAAATGAAATCCAGAATCAAAGAAGATGATTCTTCTGTGCCTTATAGATATAATGGGTATTGGTACTCGACTCGCTTTGAAATAGGAAAAGAGTATCCTATATATTCTAGAAAAGAAGATAAGTCCGATGCTATTATTCAAGAGATGTTTAATTGCAATGAAATGGCAAAAGATACTGATTATTTTAATCTTGGAGGAGTAGCCGTGAGTACTAATAATGAACTAGCCATATTTGGTGTTGATATAGTTTCTAGACGGGAATATACTTTAAAGGTGAAAAATTTGCTTAGTGGTGAAATTTATGCAGATTGTATAGAGAAAACTACAGGTGGGGGTGTTTGGGCAAATGATAATAAGACCTTCTTTTATACTAAAAAAGATCCAGTTACACTTCGTTCGGATACCGTATATAAGCATGTTTTAGGTACGCCAGTAGAGGAAGATACTATAGTGTATCACGAAGAAGATAATACCTTTAGTACATTTGTTTATAAAACAAAATCTAAAAAATACATCGTAATAGGTTCTTCTAGTACCTTAACCTCTGAATATAGATTGCTAAAAGCTGATAAACCAAATAGTGAGTTTAAAGTTTTCTCAAAAAGAGAACGTGGCTTAGAATATTCAATAGCGCATTATAATGGTAGTTTTTTTGTGCTTACCAATAAAGATATGGCTACTAATTTTAAACTGATGAAAGTTTCAGAAAGTAATACATCTTCTGATTATTGGGAAGAGTTTATTCCACATCGAGAAAATGTTCTTTTAGAGGATATTGAAATGTTTAAGGATTATTATGTTCTTTCTGAACGTGAAAACGGACTTAATAAAATTAAAATAGTTAATTGGAAAAGCAACGAAAGTTATTTTCTACCCTTTACCGACGAGACGTACACCGCCTACGTAAGTACAAATCCAGATTTTGATACAGAAATACTCCGTTATGGATATAATTCATTAACAACACCGAGCTCTGTAATTGATTTTAATATGCGAACGCTTGAAAAAGATATTAAGAAAGAACAAGAAGTACTAGGCGGTAAATTTCATAAAGAAAATTATAAATCAGAACGTCTTTGGGCTACTGCTAAGGATGGCACTAAAATACCAATGTCAGTAGTATATCATATAGATACCAAGTTAGATGGCACAAGTCCATTATTCCAATACGCTTATGGTTCTTATGGGTATACATTAGACCCCTATTTTTCTTCAGTACGTTTAAGTTTATTAGATAGAGGTTTTATATACGTAATTGCACATGTTAGAGGTAGTGAGTATTTAGGAAGAAAGTGGTATGAAGATGGTAAATTACTTCATAAAAAAAATACATTCACTGATTTTATAGATTGTTCAAAATATTTAATTGAAAATAAGTATACAAGTCCTGAGCATTTATACGCATCAGGGGGCTCTGCTGGAGGGTTGTTGATGGGGGCAATCTTAAATATGCAACCGGAGCTATACAATGGTATTATCGCGGCCGTACCATTTGTAGATGTGGTTACCACTATGTTAGATAATTCAATTCCTCTTACAACTGGTGAGTATGATGAATGGGGTAATCCACAGGAAAAGGAGTATTACGATTATATGAAGTCGTATTCGCCTTATGATAATGTAGCGGCTAGGGCATATCCTAATCTGTTAGTGATAACTGGGCTACACGATTCTCAAGTGCAGTATTGGGAGCCCGCAAAATGGGTTGCAAAGCTTAGAGATTTAAAAACGGATACTAATTTATTACTCTTTGATATTAATATGGATGCTGGTCATGGCGGTGCTTCGGGAAGGTTTGAGTCGTTAAAAGAAGTAGCAAGAGAATATACATTTTTAATGGATTTAGAAAAGAAAATCGATTAATCGAAAAAAAACAATAAATTTGCAACGTATTGCTATGATTAATTCAAAACAAAATCAGAACAGTATGTTTAACTTAGATCCAAACAATGGAAAATAAGATCAACGCTCACCATAATATTTTAGAACTAATAGGTAATACACCATTAGTAAAGTTAAATAGAATAGCAGACCCTCTAACAGGTAATTTTTACGCAAAAGTAGAAGCCTTTAATCCAGGACATTCTTCAAAAGATAGGGTTGCCAATTTCATTATTGAAGAAGCGGAGCGTAAAGGGCTTTTAAAACCAGGAAGTACTATAATTGAAACTACCTCTGGAAATACAGGTTTTAGTATTGCAATGGTTAGTATTATAAAAGGGTATGAATGCATTTTGGCGGTAAGTTCAAAATCATCAATAGATAAAATCGACATGCTACGCTCCATGGGAGCAAAAGTTTATGTCTGTCCTGCTCACGTTGCTGCTAATGATCCAAGATCGTATTATGAGGTCGCTAAGCGCCTTCATTCAGAGACAAAGGATAGTATTTATATCAATCAATATTTCAATAAACTAAATACCGAAGCTCATTATAAAACTACAGGTCCGGAAATTTGGAAACAAACTAACGGTCATATAACTCATTTAATAGCTTGTAGTGGAACTGGAGGTACAATTTCTGGAACTGCAGCCTATTTAAAAGAGCAAAACCCTAATGTCAAAGTAATAGGAGTTGATGCTTATGGTTCTGTTTTAAAAAAATACCATGAAACAAGAGAGTTAGATGCGAATGAAATTTATCCTTATCGAATAGAAGGATTGGGCAAAAATTTAATTCCAACTGCAACAAATTTTGATGTAATTGATAAGTTCATTAAAGTTACTGATGAGGAAAGTGCACATACAGCTCGTGAAATCTCGAGAACTGAAGGTATGTTTGTTGGGTATACCAGTGGTGCTGTTATGCAAGCAGTGAAGCAATTAAATGCTGAGGGTGAATTTACTAAAGATAGTAATGTAGTTGTTATATTCCCTGATCATGGTTCTCGATATATGAGTAAAGTTTATAGTGATCAGTGGATGAGTGATCAAGGGTTTTTTGATAGTAAAACTGTTGAAGCTGCACAAGAAATTCAGTTTATAAAATAATAACAAAAAACTAATATTTTTTTAAAGCAATGGTATTATTATATCATTGCTTTTTTTGTATTCAAATTTTTATGAATACATATTAAAAATCTTTACTTTTGCGTTAAATTCAATTTAGTTTAGATGAGAGATTTATTTGAAAGAATACTCGAGAATAAAGGACCATTAGGAAAATGGGCATCACAAGCAGAAGGTTATTTTGTTTTTCCGAAGCTTGAAGGACCAATTTCTAATAGAATGAAATTTCAAGGGAAAGAAGTTCTTACATGGAGTATCAATGATTATTTAGGTCTTGCTAACTTACCGGAAATCAAGAAGGTTGATGGAGAAACAGCAGCAGAATATGGTTCTGCATACCCAATGGGTGCACGTATGATGAGTGGTCATACCGATTTTCATGAACAATTAGAACAAGAATTAGCAACTTTCGTAAATAAAGAATCTGCTTATCTTTTAAATTTTGGATACCAAGGTATAATGTCCGCGATAGATGCATTAGTCTCTAAAGATGATATTATTGTTTACGATGTAGACTCACATGCTTGTATTATTGATGGTGTTCGTTTGCATATGGGTAAGCGATTTACGTTTAAGCATAATGATATGGAAAGCCTTGAAAAAAACCTAGAGCGCGCCACAAAAATGGCAGAGCAAACAGGGGGAGGAATTCTTGTAATAACCGAAGGTGTTTTCGGAATGCGGGGAGAACAAGGGAAATTAAAAGAAGTTGTTGCACTTAAGAAAAAATTTACTTTTAGACTTCTTGTCGACGATGCACATGGATTTGGTACTTTAGGTAAAACTGGAGCCGGAGCGGGTGAGGAGCAAGGTGTTCAAGATGAAATAGATGTATATTTTGCAACTTTTGCAAAATCTATGGCTGGGATCGGTGCATTTTTAGCTGCTGATAAAGGAATTATAGATTACTTAAAATATAATTTACGATCTCAGATGTTCGCCAAATCATTGCCAATGATTTATGTGAAAGGCGCTTTAAAGCGTTTAGACATGTTACGTACAATGCCGGAGCTTAAAAATAAGCTTTGGGAAAATGTAAATGCCTTACAAAACGGACTAAAAGAAAAAGGATTTGATATAGGAACAACGACGAGTTGTGTTACTCCTGTTTATTTAAATGGTAGCATACCTGAAGCAATGGCTTTAGTGAAAGATTTACGTGAGAATCACGGTATTTTCTGCTCTATTGTAGTATATCCAGTAATACCAAAAGGATTGATCTTACTTCGAATGATTCCTACCGCAACACATACTTTAGCAGATGTAGAAGAAACGCTAGTGGCTTTTTCTGTTATTCGTGAGCGTTTAGAGAATGGTACATACAAAAGACTTTCAGCGGCTGTAGCAGCTGCAATGGGAGAGTAATTTCTTTTTCCCTAAATATAAAAAATCCCAAACACTAATATAAATTAGCGTTTGGGATTTTTTCTTTGCATTCATTCAATTAATTTAAATTTTTCCGATAAGTTCTTCGGCGTTTATGAATTTGAGGATCAAAATTCTTCCATAACTGTTTGATTGCAGTATTCTCTTCCAATTCTGGGGTTCTAATGCAGTTTTCTATACCCTTTTTAGTAAAGGTTTCATAGTATTCATTAAATATAATCGCAGTTACCCCTTTGTTCTGATAGTCTGGGTGAACACCGATTAAGTAAAAAATAACTTCTTTACTATGTTTTTTTGCGTTTAGTAAGTGAAATATTCCTGTAGGGAATAATTTACCTTTGGCTTTTTGTAAGGCTTTTGAAAAAGAAGGCATTACAATACCAAATGCAACTAAGTTATCATGTTCATCAACCACAAACTTTATGTATTCTGGATTGATAAAACTGATGTATTTTTTCTTGAAATATGCTTTTTGAATTTCCGTTATAGGAACAAAAGATGATAAAGAAGCGTAAGACTCATTAAATAAATCAAACATTTTGTCAGCCATAGGCATTACATCCTTTGTCTTTGTGAAGTTTAATGGTCTTAATTTGTATCTGCGTTTTATAAGTTCGTTAGCTTTGGCATAAAATTTAGGATCAGCATTCTTAAATGGAAATTTATTTTCCATATACTCTTTTTCTTTTACAAAGCCTAAACGTTCAAAGTGACTCGCGTAATAGGCATGGTTATACCATGTAATCATCGTTCCTATATGATCAAAACCTTCTATCAGTACACCAACTTTATCTAGATTAGAAAAGCCAACGGGACCTTCCATATAAGCTAATCCATGCTTTTTTCCAATTTCAGTTACTTTAGTTAATAATGCTTCTGAAATTTCAAAATCATCAATAAAATCAAACCAACCAAAACGCATTTTAGAAACTTGCTGTTGGTTTACTTCAATCCAGTTGACCACCGCAACAATACGTCCTACAATTTCGTTGTTTTTATACGCAAGAAAAATTGTGGCTTCAGCATCTTTGAATGCAGGATTTTTATCGCGATTAAATGTGTCCATTTCGTCTGCGATAATAGGAGGAACCCAATAAGGTGAATCTTTATATAGCGTGAAAGGAAATTTTACGAATTTTTTTAAATCTGCGGTAGTTTTTACTTCCGTTACTGTAATCATACATTTTGTTTTGATGAATCAATATTAGGAATATTAATCAACATGATAAAACGCTGCAGAGGATAAAATAAAGCTCTTGCGTGATTTTTCTGAATCAGTTAAAAATCAATGGTGCCATTATCTTGACTTTTTTTATTCTTTTCTTCTTTTTTAAGCTTTTTGAGTTGCTTTTTAGTGGGGCCTAAATCAATATCCTCAGCACCTTTGCCTTTTTTATTTTTTTTGCTTTTCTTTTTCATATTCTTCTTGCCAATCTGCCCATTTTCTCCACCTTTTTGTTCGTCGATTGCGATCACTTTGTCTTGATGCATATCAAATCTATAGGATAATCCAAGAGTTCCGAACATACGAGTTGGCGTGTCTTTAAAACTACCACCAAACGTAATATCTGCCTGTAGATTTGTAGCAAATAAATGGGCTATGCCTGTTCTATAAAGTGCATCAGCATAACGATCGCTTTTTATACCTTGGTTTTCTAAAAAGATACTCCATTTTGGGTTTCTAAAGGCATGAGTTAATGAAATGATATAACTCATTTCTGGAAAATCTGTTCCAATTCTATCATAAGCAATATTTGATATAAATACTACTCGAGGGGAAAGTTTACTTTGTGTCGCAATCATTACTCGTGGAGAAACGATAGCATCACCGGCATAGTAAGGGTTGTCGCCTAAAGCAAAAGTTGCTCCTGCATAAACAGAAACAGCAGGAAGTAAATTGCGCCACTGGAACTTGTGATTTGCTTTCCAACTCATTAGATTTGGTTTATTACGTTCTGGGTTTTTGAATGGATCGTACACCAAATATTTTAATCCTATTCTATTTCGCGAAAAATCGGTGATAGAAGCTTCTGTTTGTGTACTGGAATATAAAATATTCTCTTTTTGATATGTGCCTTCATAGTATATTTCTAAAGTTTCAAATAAAAGGCCATAGCGTAAAGCTAATTCTGTACTCCAGATATTAGAATCTGTCAATAAAATAGTATGATCTTGTTGCTCATAGCCGATTCCGAACTCAGCCTGAATTACGTTTTTACCAACGGCATAGGCACTTACAGATTGTCCAGGTCGGTTAGAATTAATGACATCAGTATATTGGGCTGTAGTAAAAATGGAAAATAGTAAAATAGTTATACGAAGAAGATTTTTCATAAATGATGGTTCAAAACCGCTCTAAGAGTAGTGGTTTTATTATTATTTTAAGATTTTTGACGCTATAATGCGGTCTTATAATTGTATTTTTGATATTAATTAATTGAATGACATGGGTTTCTTAACAACGATTTTAATTATACTATTAGTATATTATCTATTTAAAATATTGATAAAATTGTTTGCACCGAAAATCTTGAATTATGCTGGTAAGAAAGCCGAAAAGCATTTTAGAGAAAAGTTTGAGGGTTTCGGTACACAGCAGCAAGCAAAAACCACTCCAGAAGGCGATGTAATTATAGATCCGAATACCACAAAAAAATCTAATTCTTCAAAAAAGGTTGGAGAGTATATAGATTTTGAAGAAATTGACTAATTTTCCCTTTTTAACCAACCGATGCAATGATCTATAAAAATTAGTTGAATTCTAATGCTAAATTTTGAAGAAAATTACATCTGAAAAAATACTATAATCTCAGATGAAGAGTAATCTAAGAGCCTTTTTAATTCACTTTTTTGCTATTTCTTTATTTGTAATTGCTGCTCTAACTTTTTTTACGCCAGTATTGCAAGGGAAAGTTATTTTTCAATCGGATATTGCTCAATATACGGGCATGGCCAAGGAGCAAACAGATTTCAAGCAGCAAACAGGAGAAGAGCCTTATTGGACCAATAGCGCATTTGGTGGAATGCCTACATTTCAGTTGGGTGCCCATTATCCTCATAATTACGTAAAGAAGTTAGATCTTACATTGCGGTTTCTACCACGCCCAGCAGATTATTTGTTTTTATATCTTCTTGGATTCTACATATTACTTAGTTGTTTAAAGGTGGACTATAGACTCGCTGTTTTAGGGGCTTTAGCCTTTGGTTTTTCTACCTATTTAATCATAATTTTAGGAGTAGGGCACAATGCAAAAGCCCATGCTCTTGCCTATTTACCAATGCTTCTCGGAGGTATCATACTCGTTTTTCGCAAAAAATACATTTGGGGATTTATACTTACTTCCCTAGCAATGGCATTAGAAATAAATGCCAATCATTATCAAATGACCTATTATTTTATGCTTCTAGTTTTAATACTAGGTATGGTTTATCTGATAGATGCAATTAAGAAGAAACAATTAAAGCATTTTTTTATTGCGGTGGGTATTCTTTTGGCAGGCGTGCTTTTAGGTATTGCTACGAATGCAACAAGTTTAATGGCTACCAAAGAGTATGCTGATTGGAGTACACGGGGGAAAAGCGAATTAACTATTGCTCCCGATGGTTCAAAAAAAGAGAATACAGGAGGCTTGAATAAGGAATATATTACACAGTACAGTTATGGTATTGCGGAGTCTCTAAATTTGTTTGTACCTCGATTATTTGGCGGGTCTAATAATGAAAATTTAGGGGAAGAGTCTAAAACATTTGATTTTTTAGTAGAAAAAGGACTTTCCCGAACTAAAGCTTTAGAGTTCACTAGAGGTTTACCTTTGTATTGGGGAGATCAACCAGGTACTTCGGCTCCTGCGTATATTGGAGCAGTTGTATTTTTTCTTTTCTTTCTAGGCTTGTTCTTGGTTAGAAATAGCGCAAAATGGTGGCTTTTAGGAGGTGTAATCATGTCTCTCGTATTGTCATGGGGAAAGAATTTTAATCTGTTGACAGATTTTATGATTGATTACTTCCCTCTGTATGATAAATTCCGGGCAGTTTCCTCCATTCAAGTAATTCTTGAGCTTTGTGCGCCGATTCTTGCAATTTTGGCTTTGTCGGCCTTAATTGATGCGAGTATTGAGAAATCAAGAAAGTTGAAGGCTTTAAAAATTAGTTTTTTCGTTTGTGCTGGATTAGGAATTCTTCTTTTAGTTTGTAAAAATCTATTTTATTTTGAAGGTGGAAGCGATGCTTATCTAGAGCAGAATTATGGAGATGAGCTAATAACTATTATACGTTTGGACCGCGAAGCGGTTTATGTAAACGACACCATACGTTCCTTAATATTTGTGCTTTTGGCGGCAATTGTTTTATGGTTTTATATAAAGGAGAAAATCAATAAAAATATTTTTGTATTGTTACTTGGTGTTTTGATGCTTGTTGATTTGGTTGGTGTGGCTAAAAGATATGTCAATGATGATGATTTCGTGCGCCAACGTACAATGACCGCTCCTTTCCCAGAAACAGCTATAGATAAACAATTAGTACAAGATAAGTCGGTTTATAGAGTCTATGATCCAGCAGAAGGATTAAACGGCGCTAGAACATCATATTACCATCAATCAATTGGTGGATATCATGCAGCAAAGCCAGCCAAGATGCAAGATCTTTTTGATTTTCATATTTATAATGGAAATCTTAATGTTTTGAATATGTTGAATGTAAAGTATGTAATTCAACAAGATGAAGAAGGTAGAAATGTACCTGCTGTAAATCCTGATGCCAATGGGAATGCATGGTTCATTCAGAATTTAAATAAAGTGTATACTTCTGATCAGGAAATTTTAGCTTTAAAAGATCTAAATACTAAAAAATCGGCTGTAGTTAACGTTACTAAATTTTCAGATGTGCGGAGGTTTGCATTTGAAACAGACTCCTTAGCAGCAATTGTGCTCACAGACTATAAGCCTAATCATTTAACATACGAATCAAACAACACAAAAGATGGGGTAGCGGTGTTTTCTGAAATGTATTATGCAAAGGGATGGAATGCCTATATTGATGGTCAGTTAAATCCTTATTTCAGAGTGGATTATGCACTTCGTGCTCTTGAAATACCAGAAGGAAAACATAAAATAGAATTTAAATTTGAACCTCAGGTGATAAAAACCGGTTCAACTATAGTCTTGATAAGTACAATTCTTTTGTTCATTTTGATTTTAGCAGCTTTCGGATTTTCATTCTGGCGTTCTCGTAAAAAAAAGAATAAAGAGTAATGAAAAAAGTACTAATCATTACGTATTACTGGCCACCAGCAGGTGGTCCTGGTGTGCAGCGATGGTTGAAGTTTGTAAAGTACTTACAAGATTTTAATATTGAGCCTGTTGTTTATATTCCTGAAAATCCCAATTATCCAATTATAGACGAAGCATTTGTAAATGAAATTCCAAAAGGAATTAAAATTTATAAATACCCAATTTTTGAACCCTATAAGTTAGCCAGTTTTTTTTCTAGAAAGAAAACAAAACGGATTAGTTCGGGGATTATTCAAACTAAAAATCAATCTACTCTAGAAAAAATTATGCTTTGGGTTCGGGGTAATTTATTTATTCCTGACGCTCGCAAATATTGGGTTAATCCTTCAGTTGATTATTTATCGGGTCTTATTCAAAAAGAAAGCATTGATACTATTATAACAACAGGGCCACCACATAGTGTTCACTTAATAGGCCTAAAATTAAAAGAGAAACTGAATGCGAAATGGATTTCGGACTTTAGAGATCCCTGGACTTCTATTGGTTATCATAAAAAATTGAAATTAACGAAGGCTTCGCGACGAAAACACAAAAAATTAGAAAGCAAAGTCTTAAAAGCTGCTGATCAAATAATAGTAACAAGTACAACAACCAAAAATGAATTTAAAAAGATAACTGATCAGCCTATTATGGTCATTACAAATGGTTTTGATAGTGATTATGATGGAAATGATATGTTGGATGTTAAATTTTCAATTGCACACATAGGCTCTTTATTAACAGGTAGAAATCCTATAAATTTATGGAAGGTTCTTTCAGGGTTAGTTGATGAGCATAAAGCATTTAAAGAAGCGCTGCAATTAAAATTCGTCGGAGTGGTTAGTGATGATGTTCTAGCTTCAATTAACGAGTTGGGATTAGCACCTTATATAGAGTTAGTTGGTTATGTTTCACATGAAGAAGCTTTAAGTTTACAACGAAAATCGCAAATTTTACTTTTAGTTGAAATTGATGCTGCCGAAACAAAAGGAATAATACCGGGGAAAGTATTTGAATATATGGCGGCAAAGCGTCCTATTCTGGCTATTGGGCCAAAAGGGTGGGATATTATACAAATTATTCAAGAAACAGCATCTGGAAAAACTTTTAATTATAGTCAAGAAGCTGAACTTAAAAAGGTATTATTAGATTGGTTTTCGAACTATCAACATAAAAAACTAATGATTAATTCTACAAATATTGATGCCTATAGTAGGAGAGAATTAACTAGAAAACTAGCAGCGCAACTCTAATGGGAATCGTACTTAAACAATCTGTAAATAATACTATCATCACTTATATAGGTTTTGCAATTGGGGCTATAAACACGTTGTTTTTGTATACACGTTTCTTAACTGATGAATATTATGGTTTGGTAGGCGTTATTTTATCTGCATCGGCAGTGCTAATGCCATTGCTTGCCTTTGGAGTTCCAAACACACTGGTTAAATATTACAGTGGTTTTAAAAATCAAGAAGTAACAGACGGTTTTTTAACATTAATGTTGCTACTGCCGTTACTCTTGATACTGCCTATTGCTGCTGTTTCATATTTCGCATACGATGCTATTGGGAATTTTTTGGCTAAAGAAAATCCTATCGTAAAAGGTTATGTGTGGTACATTTTTTTAATCGGAATGGCCATGGCCTATTTTGAAGTATTTTATGCTTGGGCTAGAGTACATATGAAATCTGTTTTCGGAAACTTTATGAAAGAGGTTTTTGTACGGATTGGAATAACCCTATTGCTCATATTTGTTTATTTTAACTGGATTACAGTAGATACTTTTTTAATTTGGTTGGTGGTGCTCTATATGCTTAGAATGGTAGTTATGAAAATCTATGCTTACCGTTTAAGAATGCCAGTAATTACTTTTGAATTTCCTAAAAATTCAAAAGTAATACTGCAATACAGTGCGTTAATAATTTTAGGAGGTTCGGCGGCTGTAGTTTTACTGGAAGTAGATAAGGTGATGATTAATCAGTTTATTAAAATTGAAAACGTAGCCTATTATAGTGTTGCCATATTTATTGCTACGGTTATCGCTGTGCCTTCGCGAGCTATGCATCAGATTGCCTATCCACTTACAGCAGAAATTTTAAATAATAAGGATACCGTTGGATTAAAAAATCTATACCAAAGGAGTTCTTTGACATTGTTTATTGTTTCAGGTTTAATTTATGTACTCATTATTGTGAATTTGAAAGACTTATATCTTCTGCTTCCAAAAGAATATGGCAATGGTTTTGGAATTGTTTTTTTAATAGGACTTGCTAAGGTTTACGATGCAATATTGGGAAATAATAACGCCATATTGTATAATTCTGATTACTATAAAACGCTTTTAGTAATGGGTGTTTTCTTGGCATTTATGACCATTATTTTTAATTTATGGTTGATACCAGCGTATGGTTTGTTAGGGGCGGCCATTGCATCATTTTCTGCCTTATTCATTTATAATACTGTTAAATTAATATTTGTAAAAATAAGATTCGGAATACTGCCTTTTACAATCGAAATGTTCATGACAATGGGGGTGTTGGTGCTCTTATCTTTTGGGTTTTATTTTATAGAATTTTCGTTTCATCCTATTCTGAATATCATAATTAAGAGTGTATTAATTGGATTTATATATCTATGGATATTGTTTAGGTTTAAACTATCGGAAGATGTTTATGGAGTTATTTCTAAATATCTTAAAAGGAAAAGTAAATAATTTCTTATTGCAGATTTAATTTCATTAAGAAATCTGTTTGGATATCGTCTCCCATGGTAAAATCATGAGAACTAAACACTTCAAAATTATGTTTTTTATAAAACTTTATTGCCTTTGCATTTTTATCCCAGACACCTAACCAAACATATTTCATCTTTTTGTTGTGTGTTATTTTTAGGATATGTTCTAATGCCATTTTGCCAATACTTTTTCCTTGAAACTTTTTCAACACATAAATTCTTTCTAATTCCATGCCATCATTTTCTTTAAATTCAGATTGTGCTGTTCCAAAGTTTAGCTTTAAATATCCAGCAACTTCATTCTTGTAGTAGAAAAAATAAAATTCAGATTGTTTTTCATTTAGCTCAGTGGATAATTTTTTAGAATTAAAAGCAGTATTTAGATAAGATTTCATATTCTCATCACTGTTTTCCATAGAAAAGGACTCCAAATAGGTGCTTCTACCAATCTGTTTTAATTCTTGGAGTTCATTTAAAGTTAGTTTTTTAAATACTACGTTCATATTTTGTAATTGATTGGATTTAGTTCCACAAAATAAATATAAGCAATAAAAAAACCCCGCAGTGAACATGTTCACTGCGGGGTTAACAACTAACCAACCTAAAAACTATTTTTAATTTCTTGTTCTACTACTTCTATCACTAGCACTGCCTGCTCTTGAACTTCTTGATGGTGCAGATTTACTAGATCTTGCTGTTGTGCTTCTAGAAGTTGTACTCTTACTTCTTGTAGGAGTACTTTTAGTTACTCTTGATGCTGAAGAACTTCTACTAGCAACTCCTTTAGTTCTTGATGAAGTATTACTTGTAGCTCTTTGAGTTCTACTGCTCGTATTATTTGAAGACCTACTCGTTGTATTTGCAGGCTTTCTATAAGTAGTACTTCTTGTTACTGTTTTGCTATCTGGTGAAGTACGAGTACTTACAGTTCTTTTTGTAGTACTTCTACTATTATAAGCTTTTTCATTTCTATTGCTATTGGTATTTCTTGATTGCGTATTATTTCTAGATGAAATACCTCTTTGCGTATTTGAAGACCTGTTTACAGATTTTCTGCTATCATTAGAACTTCTTGATGTCGTATTGCTTCTTGAATAATTGTCTCTAACAGCAACTCTTTTATCATTTCTATAAACCGAAGATCTTTCATTACGAGTTTTATTATATCTATGTTCTTTACCTATAGAAGCATATGTTCTACGCGTATTGTAACTATATGGGTTGTAATAGGTATATCTAATTGGCGTATAATACCTTCTATAAGGTCTATTGTATACTAAACAGAATCCAACAGCTGGTCTAGCAAAATAACTATGAAAAGGACGGTATACATAACTTCTGTTATAGATGTTTATAAAACCACGATTATGGCTGTAATAACCTCTATTGTCATAGTAAACATACATTCCGCCTAGACGCGACACTCTACCACTATTATATCGGATATCAACATCTCCTATTTGCGTTACGCGACCATAAAAGTCATAATATACAGGTACATTCTCTATTTGAAGTATTGCACCATAATCATCATATTGTACATAGGGATTGTAGTCGTAACCTGAATTGAATGTAACATTAGTACGTCCAAAATTTACATTGGCACTAACATGAGCTCTTTCATCAATATAAAAATCGAATTCGCCATCCGGATAAACTGAAAACGTAATGCCGTTCTCGACAAAAATAAAGGAGTCGTTATTCGTATAAGCATTGCGTATTGCAACCTTATCTGTTGTTGTTTCAGCAAGGGTACTTGAAGTCCCTAAGATTAAAGCTGAAAAAAGAAGTATTAAATTTCTCATGATATAAGGTTTTATAATTTCCGAATGCAACTATTCACATTCGATTAGTATATACCAAACAGCGTGCCAGAAATTTAAAATAAATATATATAACTGATTATCAGTTATATGTATATTTCATTTTAGGGATTCTATCTTTTTAAAACAAGGTTATAGTTTTTCTTTTAAGTATTTAGAAGTATGAGAAGTTTTATTTTTAATCACTTCTTCAGGAGTGCCTTGTACTATTAATTCCCCTCCTTTAGTACCACCTTCTAAGCCTAAGTCAATAATATAATCAGCGCATTTGATTAAATCAATATTATGTTCTATCACTACTATAGAGTGTCCTTTATCAATTAAGGCGTTAAAAGATTTCAATAATTTTTTAATATCATGAAAATGGAGTCCCGTTGTAGGCTCATCAAAAATAAAGAGTGCTTTTTCTTTGGTGGTTCCTTTTACTAAAAATGAAGCTAGTTTAATACGTTGTGCTTCACCACCCGATAGGGTAGAAGAGGATTGCCCTAAAGTAACATAGCCTAAACCTACATCTTGCAATGGTTTTAGCTTTCTGTAAATTTTAGTTTGTTGATGCTTTTCAAAAAAGGCTAATGCATCATCAATAGTCATCGTTAATAAATCGTCGATATTAACCTCTTCAAATTTTACCTCAAGCACTTCTTTTTTAAAGCGTTTACCTCTACAGGTATCACATTCTAAATGTACATCGGCCATAAACTGCATTTCTACAGTTATTTCACCCTCACCTTTGCATTTCTCACAGCGTCCTCCATCAACATTAAATGAAAAGTGTTTCGTTTGATAACCTCTTAGCTTACTTAACTTTTGAGAAGCGTATAAAGTTCTAATATCATCATACGCTTTAATATAGGTAACAGGATTTGATCTGGATGAACGACCAATAGGATTCTGATCTACAAATTCTACATGCTTTATATCGCTATACTTACCTTTAACTTCAGTAAACTGACCAGCTTTTTCGCCATAGCCACCTATTTCCTTTAATATAATAGGATAGAGTAGTTTTTTTACTAAGGTGCTTTTTCCACTTCCCGAAACTCCTGTAACAACAGTCAATAAGTTTAATGGAAAAGTAACATCTATATTCTTAAGGTTGTTTTCTCTAGCTCCTTTTATTTCTATATAGTTTTTAAAAGATCTTCTTCTTTCAGGAACTTTTATTTCTAAGGTGCCATTCAAATAACCAGCGGTAAGTGATGCTGATTTTAAAATATCGGACATAGTACCATGAGCAACTACATGACCACCAAGTGTTCCTGCTTCTGGACCAATATCTATAATCTCATCAGCAGCTTTCATAATATCTTCATCATGCTCAACTACAATAACAGTATTCCCTAAATTTCGAAGCGATTTTAATACGTCGATAAGATTTTCGGTATCTTTTGGATGGAGTCCAATACTAGGTTCATCAAGGATATACATAGATCCCACTAAGCTACTCCCTAGTGAGGTGGCTAAATTTATTCGTTGGCTTTCTCCGCCTGAAAGCGTATTTGATTTTCTATTTAGAGTTAAATAGGTGAGTCCTACTTTATGAAGAAAACCCAAACGACTTTTTATTTCTATTAATAAACGTGAAGCAATTTTGGTATCACTATCACCTAAAGTTATAGTATCAAAGAAATTAATTAAATCTTCAATAGGTTGTTCTACTAAATCAGAAATCGACTTCTCATTGACTTTCACATAATCTGTTTCTTTTCTCAGACGTTTTCCCTTACAAGTAGTACATCTTGTTTTTCCTCTATAGCGTGATAACATTACGCGGTTTTGAATCTTATAACTCTTTTCTTCTAACCCTAAGAAAAAATCATTGATACCGCTGAAATGTGAATTGCCATCCCAAACCAATTGTTTTTGTTCTTCCGTAAGTTGAAACCATGGCTTATGAATTGGAAAATCAAATTTATAGGCATTATTTACTAATTGATCACGGTACCATCCTATACTTTCACCGCGCCAAGGAAAAATTGCATTTTCGTAGACAGATAAAGCAGTGTTGGGAATCACCAAATCTTCATCAATACCAATAACATCTCCATAACCTTCACAGGTTGGACAAGCACCATAAGGGTTATTAAAACTAAACAGATGTACATTGGGTTCCAAGAACTTCAAACCATCGAGTTCAAACTTATTACTAAAAGGAGTTTGTTGCTTTGTTTCTAGTTCTTCTATAATACAATCTCCTTTTCCTTCAAAAAAAGCAGTATCGACAGCATTGGCTAATCTATTATAAAAGTCTTCGTCATCTTTGGTAATAATTCTGTCTACAACTAAACTAAACTCTTTCTCTATTTCCGTAATCGAATCATCAATCCTTATAACTTCTCCTTTATATTTAATCCGAGCATACCCTTGTTGAGAAAATATTTGTAAAGATTTTAAGGCATCTCTATCTTCCTTAATATGAATAGGAGCTAATAAAAGTAGTTTTGTGCCTTCAGAAAAGGTTTTTATATAATTGACAACATCGGTAACAGTATGTTTTTTGACCTCTTGACCAGAAATAGGAGAAATTGTTTTTCCTATTCTAGCATAAAGAAGCTTTAAATAATCATAAATTTCGGTAGTTGTACCTACAGTAGATCTTGGATTAGTTGAGTTTACCTTTTGTTCTATAGCAATTGCGGGAGCTATACCTTTAATATAATCTACTTTTGGTTTATCTAATTTTCCTAAAAACTGTCTCGCATACGAAGAAAGACTCTCAACATACCTGCGTTGTCCTTCTGCATATAAAGTATCAAAAGCAAGGCTAGACTTACCAGAACCCGATAATCCAGTAATTACTACAAGTTTATTTCTTGGAATAACTACATCGATATTTTTAAGGTTATGGAGCTTCGCACCTTTGATTATAATATTTTCTTTCGGATTTACATCTAAAATGGCTTTCATACTCGTATTTAAAAGGAGCAAAGATACAATTTGAGTGTTTCATTCACTACAATACACGTTTTAACATCATAAATATTGCATATCACAACAATGTTTTTTTTGAAGTTCCTATTTTCTATATATTTGATATGTAATTAAATCATGATAGCCTATAAAGCAAAATTACTTTTTAAATTTTTTTAACACATAGTAGAAGTTCAATCCGTAAAGGAAGTGGACCCCTAATTTTAACCAAAAAAAGTAATTTGTATGGAACTACAGATTGATGACTCAGTATTAGTAAAAAATTATATCAACGGAGAAGAAAAAGCTCTTGAAGTTTTAATCAACCGACACAACCAGCGTATTTCTAGCTTTATTTATTCTAAAGTATTAGATAGAGATATTACAGAAGACATCTTTCAAGATACCTTCATTAAGGTAATCAAGACCTTAAGAAAAGGTTCTTATAGCGAAGAAGGTAAATTTTTACCGTGGGTGATGAGAATTGCACATAACTTGGTAATAGATCATTTTAGAAAGAACAAAAGAATGCCAATGTTTGAAGGTAGTGATGATTTCAACATTTTTTCAGTTATTGGTGATGACAAGTTGAATGTAGAGAAGCAGTTGATTAAAGATCAAATAGATTCAGATCTAAACCTTCTAATAGAAGAATTACCTGAGGATCAGAAAGAAGTTTTAATGATGCGTATCTATAGAGATATGAGTTTTAAAGAGATTTCTGAAAATACAGGTGTTAGTATTAACACTGCTTTAGGTAGAATGCGTTACGCGCTTATTAACCTTAGAAAGGTTATTGAAAAAAATAATATCGTTTTAACGAATTAATAGGTCGTACATCGAACCGAACAATATTTCCATTTTAGTGGCGTTATCTTAACATAACAATACTATTTATATGGAAAAAATTTACTCTGAGAATCAAAACACCTGTGGATTAGCTAAAGCTTGTCCAGAAACGGTACAGTTCCTGATGAATTATTCTCGATCATTACATATTGTTGAATATAACAATATAAAGTTTGAAAATAATTTAAACTAAAAAATAAAAAGAGCCGCAACTAGCGGCTCTTTTTATTTTTATAATAGTCTTCTATAATTGTTTTTCGTCCAATGGTTTTAGTAATTATGTCTTTTTCTAAATCCCATCCTCTTGCAGGAGAATATTCCCGACCGTACCAGATTATTTGCAAATGCAAATCGTTCCAAATTTCTTTAGGGAATAATCTTTTGGCATCTTTTTCGGTTTGAACAACATTTTTACCATTGGTAAAACCCCAGCGATACATTAATCTGTGAATATGAGTATCCACAGGAAATGCAGGTATTCCAAAAGCTTGCGAGACAACAACGCTTGCTGTTTTATGCCCCACAGCAGGAAACTTTTCTAGCAACTCAATTTCTTGAGGTACAATACCATCATATAAATCAATTAACATATGTGAAAGCCCATGAATACCTTTAGCTTTCATTGGTGATAAGCCTACAGGACGAATGATATCACGAATTTCATCAACAGTCATTTTTATCATATCATACGGATTATCAGCTCTTTCAAATAATAAAGGTGTAATTTTATTCACACGCACATCGGTACTTTGAGCAGACATTAATACTGCAATTAATAGGGTGTAGGGATCTTTATGGTCTAGTGGTACAGGTATTGTAGGATATATTTCTTGTAATTTTTGAATTGTAAAATCTACTTTTTCTGTTTTAGTCATTCGAATAATTTATAAATCAATTTATAAAAGGTATCGCTTTAATCGCACAATCTCTAGTGCAAATTTGTATTTTTACAAAGAACGAATTTAATTAAAAAAAACTATGCAAACTTTAAAAATAGGAGATAAGGTTCCTTCTTTTTCTGCTAAAGATCAAGATGGAAACGTGATTAATCTATCGGATTATTTAGGTAAAAAATTGATAGTTTTCTTTTATCCAAAAGCAAGTACGCCTGGTTGTACGGCTGAAGCGTGTAATTTAAGAGATAATTATAAAGAGCTCCAAAGTCAAGGTTATGAATTGCTGGGAGTTAGTGCGGATTCTGAAAAAAGGCAAACTAATTTTAGAAATAAATACAAATTTCCATTTCCTCTTTTAGCAGATGAAGATCATACCGTAATTAATGTATTTGGTGTTTGGGGGTCAAAAAAATTTATGGGAAGAGTGTATGATGGTATTCACAGAATGACTTTTGTGATTGATGAAAAAGGTATTGTTGCTAATGTAATAGAAAAAGTAAAAACTAAAGATCACGCAGCTCAAATACTATAGATTATAATACTAAACCCCCATAAAATCTAGTTTTTCTGGGGGTTTATTTATTTTTTGTGTAAAGCTTATTCTGCCTCAGGCTTTTCTTCAATTTGCTTACGAGTAAAAAGATTTTTAGTTTTGATCATTTCAGCAATTCCTTCAGGTAATACTTCTTCCCAGCCTTCTTCACCATTAATTATTTTCTTTAAAACATCTCTAGAGAAGACATGTAATATCTCAGGATCGTAATCTATAATATCCATTACTTTACCGTTATATTTAAAGAATTTGTAAAGCTCCTTCATTCTTGGATGAACCTTAACATTGTTACTGGTCATAATCTGTCCAGTATCATCATTCTTCATTGGATATAAATAAACTTTGAGATCTTTAAAGAATAATTTGCCAAAAGCCTCTAGAATACCACCACTTAAATGACGGTAGTATTTCTCATCAAAAATATCAACTAGGTTGTTGACACCCATGGTTAAACCGATTTTAGCTTTCGTATAATTGCTAAAATATTCAACCAATTTAAAGTATTCTTGAAATTTGGAAATCATCACGGTATGGCCTAGAGAGCATAATAACTCTGCTCTATCCATAAAATCTTGTTCATCAATCTCACCAGAAGCTTTTAAATTAGAGAGTGTAATTTCAAAAATTACAATAGTGTTTTCTTCTTCTACGCTAGGTTCTCTTACGAAAATATCATAAGATTTTTTAAGCATATCCATATTCACTTTTGTAACGGGTCTAAAACTACCACGTAATGCTAAAATGTTCTTCTTGTAGAGTACAGCAGCAGGTAATAAATTGTTGCCATCAGGACCAAACATAACCGCATCGGTCATATCATTTCTAATAAGTTGTAAACTCATTAGCCTATTATCTACATTTTTGAAATTAGGTCCAGAAAAGTTAATCATATCAACTTCTAAAGTATCCTTATCTAAATGGTCGTATAGATATTTAAGAATTTTTCGAGGTTGGTCATGCTTATAAAAAGCACCATATATTAAGTTAACTCCAAGTATACCTAGGGTTTCTTGTTGCAGGCGAGCTTCATTCTGTTTAAAACGAACATGAATGATTATTTCATCATATTCTTTTTGGGTGGGGTCAAGTTGATAGCGTATACCTAGCCAACCATGACCTTTATATCTTTTTGAGAAATCTATGGTAGCAACAGTATTGGCATAAGAAAAAAATAAACGCTCTGGATGTTTCTTTCTGCTAATCCTGTCTTCCATGTTCATCATCTCATGGCTTAGCATTTTTTTTAAACGAGATTGTGTTACATACCTCCCATCTTCTTCTATGCCATAAATGGCATCACTAAAATCTTTGTCATAAGCACTCATCGCTTTCGCAATGGTGCCTGATGCACCACCAGACCTAAAAAAATGTCCAGATGTTTCTTGACCTGCACCTATCTCAGAAAAAGTACCATAAATATCAGGATTGAGATTTATACGGAGCGTCTTTGATTTGATTGAGGGAATATTCTCAAATGCAGTATCCTTTCTTAAAACGGAAGCCATTTCTTTTTTTGTTTGTAACAAAGTTAATAAGATTGGTCAATCTACTAAATAAATAAGTTATAAATTTGAATTAAATAGTTTATCGGGTGGAAATCACATTTTTAGGTACAGGAACATCACAAGGAATCCCAGTAATTGGGAGTACTCATCCTGTTTGCTTAAGTGATAATATAAAGGATAAAAGACTTAGAGTTTCGGTTTTAATTTCTTGGGAAGATTACAATTATGTAATTGATTGTGGCCCTGATTTTAGACAGCAAATGCTAGCCAATCCCATTAAAAAATTAGATGGGATACTTTTTACTCATGAACACTCAGATCATACCGCAGGAATTGATGATATTCGACCTTATTTTTTTAGACAAGGTGATATTCCTATTTATGCCCATAAAAGAGTAGTTGAAGAATTAAAAAAACGATTTGATTATATTTTCGCCAATGAAGATAGATATCCTGGAGCACCTGCAGTACAAATAAATTTTGTTGAAAATGGCAATTCATTTCCATTAGGAAACGCTAAAGTAATGCCAGTAGAGGTCAAGCACAATAGGTTACAAGTTTTTGGATATCGCATTAATGAGTTTGCCTATTTAACGGATGTTAAAACTATTTCTGATGACGAGATTAAAAAATTAAAAGGAGTAAAGGTCTTAGTCGTTAATGCGTTACGTATAGAACCCCACCATTCTCATTTTAATTTAGAAGAAGCTTTAGATTTTATCAAAGTTGTTAATCCAGAAAAAGCATATTTGACGCATATAAGTCATCTTTTAGGTTTTCATGATGAAGTAGAAAAAAAGCTGCCTAAAAATGTATATTTGGCGTACGATAATTTAAAAATAACAGTGTAGTAAAATATAAATTTATGAAAAGTAGAATTTTCCTTTACCTATTTATTTTCGCATCTTTAATAGCATTATACCAATTTGTAAGTGCCAATTCCATGGTGAAAGATAGCACTCGGAGAATAGAAAATTTGAAAGAGGAAGCTGTGAAATTGAATGATTCTATAAAAAATTTAAATTTAAAAATGTTAGAGATGGAGTATTTTTCACTTGATTCTAACGACGATGCTTTTGCTTATTATGAGCATTTGAGCCTTAAAAATACTTCGGGATATATTGCAGATAAACTATTAGAAACTAATGAGCGTAAGGGAGATAATCCACTTGTGCCTTATGAAGGTATGGAAGGAAATTTTAAAATAAATAAAATCAAAATTCTCAACCATAAATGGATAGTTGCTGATTTTTCTGATGGACAATACTGGGGAGATTTATTAATTAAATACGAGCTTAAGGATGATCTTGGAGTTGATTTTTCTCTAATTGACCATTTGCTATATACCCGCAGTAACTAACTATTTTTTCACTAACCATTCCTTAAGAGAATAAAAATTTTGTGGGGCCACGCCATGTCCTACAGGGAATTCTTCGTACTTGTTTTGTATCCCTAATTTATTTAAAAAACTTGGGGCTTTAGATGCCCAATCTACAGGAATCACCTGATCTACAGCGCCATGTGAAGCATAAATTTTAAGGTTTGAAAAGTCATTTTTCTGATACCCTTCTAAAAGTATGTTTTCATTAATATAGCCACTTAAAGCAATAACACGACTTACCTTTTCTGGGTAGGACAAAGCAACAGCATAACTCAATATAGTCCCTTGGCTAAAGCCTAAAAGGGTTACATTCAAACTATCTAGCTGATAGGCTTCGCACGCTTCAGTTATAAAATTACTTATTTTATCTCTAGACGTTTTTGCCTGCTCATCATCACTCCATTTACCTTGTTCGGCATCAAAATTAATAGCGTACCAAGCATTGCCATAAGGTTGCATTTCATAAGGCGCTCTTATCGATATGATAAACAAATCTTCTGGAAGTTCAGCTGCAAATGAGAATAAATCTTCTTCATTACTTCCATAACCATGTAGCATAAAAAGCACGGGTGGTTTTTTGTCTTTTACGGAAGCAGGTCTAATAATATGGTAAAGTGATAGTTTTCTTGTTTGCATTCTTACGTTAATCCTTACGGTTAAAATTATAAAGTATGTTTGGAATTTAAAAAAAAGTACGAGTTGGTTTTTTACTTAATAAAAGTGAACCATTTTTGGAAAAAAGGACCAACTATCGGCATTTCTTGCTTTTTATAATTTAGAGCACCTGTAAATCCATATCCCCAGAGAACAAGGTAAAAAACGTAAAGACCATACCAAGCATATTCACTAAACCATTGACTTAAGAATAATGCAAAACTATGAAAAACCAAATGCAGTCCAAAGGCTTGACGTATATGAAAACGAGCAAAATCATACTTAGGCTCGCTATTCATACTTATAGAAATGATAGCACCTATTATTGTAAAATAGGCAATAATTGCTATTTTTTTATCTTGTTTTTCCATGCACCAAATTTAGGATTACTGTTCGTTTTGAACAAAAAAAGAGGCTTCAATTTTGAAACCTCTTTTTAAATGCTTTTTTGGATTATTTATCTCCAATCGTTCCGATTACAGGAAGTGGTGTTTCTTTAAGGTTTATTGCATTGACAATGCCTAAAATCCAAAGAACTATAACGAGTAAGCTTATGATATTTGTTATAAACCCCAAGCTAGATGGCAATACCCAAGCCAATGCATAGTTGGCTATTCCTAATATGGCAACTCTTATTGATTGACCAATATGAAATTTTGCAAATGGGTTTTGCTTATCATTATTCATTATAAAGGCGATAAGTAATCCAATCCATGTAATGTAGCTAATGATAGCCATTGTTTTTCCTGCTTCTTTTGTACTTTGATCCATTATTTTTAAGTTTTAGTTAATGAAAGGTTATTGTATTATTCTATTATTTGAAATGATTCCGTAAACTTTTCCAATATGTTCTTGTTCTAAGAAAGCGCTGTTTTTACTGGTAGAAATACTATTTTCCTTGCTGAAAACGTAATTCCCCTCCGGATTAAATAGTGTAAGACAAGCTTTTTCTCCTTCGACCAACTTGGGAGTTTCTAGTCCGTACCTTTCTCGCCCTTTTGTCAACAAACAAATTGAAGTTTCTAAATCAAATAGTTGGTTTAAAATTCCGAATGCACTTTCTAGACCAATAGTACCATAAGCAGCATTATCAAATTCTATACTTTTTTCTTCCACATCTAAAGGCGTATGGTCTGTTGTGACAAAATCAATAACACCTTCTAAAATTCCTTTTACCAAGGCTTTTGCATCACTTTTTGTACGTAATGGCGGCATTACTTTAAAATTAGTATCGAATTCTTCTAAAGATTCATCCGTTAAATATAAATTATGAATTGCAACACTACAACTTACATCCAACCCCTTCTTTTTTGCAGCTGCAATTAATTTTACGCCAGTTGCTGTTGAGATGGTGGGGATGTGTAGTTTGCCACCCGTATATTCTAATATAAATAAATCTCGAGCAATTTGTAAGTCTTCAGCCAAAGATGGTATCCCTTTTAAGCCTAATTTAGTAGATGTCTTTTCTTCATTGACTACACCTTTTCCAGCGATTTGGACATCCATAGGAAAAGAATATACTAAACCTTCAAAACCCTGTGCGTATTGCAATGCAATTTTTAGTAAGTTAGAGTTTTTAATAGGTTTTTTATAATCATTAAATCCAACAGCTCCTGAGTTTTTCATGTCAAACAACTCCGCTAATGCTTCCCCTTCAGATTTTACTGTTAAAGCCCCTAAAGGATATAATCGGGTGACCTCATTTTTTGAAGCATTCTTCAAAAAAACGATATCTGAGCTAGAGTCGGGTAGTGGGTTGGTGTTGGGGTTCAGAATAATGTCGGTAAATCCGCTTTTTGCAGCGGTTAAAAGACCGTTTTCAATAGTTTCTCTTTCCTCATGACCTGGCTCTCCAAAACCAACGCTACTATCAAACCATCCAATTGAAACATGAAGGTTTTCTAGTTGAATTACTTTTGTTTGTTTTTCAGCTTCAATTTTTACAGCAATAGCCTCAATAACTCCATTTTTGATAAGAATATCTCTTTTTTTGAGATGCAAGTCCTTATTGGAGGCATTAATAATTTTGGCCGCTTTTAAAAGTATGTTCATTTAAAATATTTTTGAATACCCATTTCAATCAAAGCAAATATCAGTGCTAAAATAACAAACCATTTCCAAAGCTCGCTCAATCTATTGTCTTTTTCTAAATCCTCGAATAAACTCTGGATAGATTCTTGTTTTGATGTAGCCGGCAGTTCATTAAAATTTAAGTATTCTAATTTACTTTCTGATCTTGGGTAATTAAAACTAATATGTTTAAGTGTTGTTTTCTTATTATTTATTTGATAATTACCATCTTCTTTAGGGTTGTCTATAAAAGTTAGCGACACTTTGTTTAAAAAGGGTTGTTGTAGTGGAATAAATTCAGATTCTTTTTTAGCTATTTTTAAAACGTCATCTTTTGATAATTTTACTGCAATATCTAAAGTGTTACTAGCACCAATGATATTGTATAACTGTTCTTGTTCAAAACTTTCAACGCCCATTTTGTAAAAAGTAGGAACAATTAAAGGCGAATTTTTAAAATTAGAATTCGTCTCAGACAACGGAGCGCTGAACATATAAATTCCTTTTTTGCCAGATAAAAAAGAATCACCGTTGGCGTAAGATAGTATGGTAGTCAAATTTGTTTTTATGGGATAATAATTTTCTGTTTTTGGATATTGAAAATTAGTGACTCTCTTATCAAAAACATCCTGATAAAGCGGATGATCAAAGTTAATCGTTGTAATTTCTTGTGGTGCGTTTATTTTTTGCGATAGCGATATGGCGTAATCAGATAAAAACGAATTATATGACGTTAATAATGCCATATTATTAGGAATAATAATAATAATACCGTTATTTCTTGAGAATGATTTTAAGGCTTGCTGCAATGCCTCTGGGATGCTTTCTAGTTCATTTAAAACTATTAAATTTTGACTAGCAATTATACTATAATTTAGGTTTTTCAGATTTATGTTTAGGAACGAAAATTCATCTTCAGTATAAATTTTTTTTAAAAAATTGGCAGCAACCTCGCTAATTGCCAGAACCTTTATTTTTTCTTTTTTATTGAGACTAAAGAAAAACTGATTGTCATAATCAAGGCCAGTATCCATTATTTCAATTCTGCCTAAAATGGTTTCAGTATTTGGTAGCGAAAAGGAAACTATAGCCCTTTTATGCTGGTCGAAAATAGCAGCGGTTTTAGCAATAAGTTGATTGTCATTAAATACGGCAACTGGAATATTCTTAATTTCTGTAGCTGAAAATAGACTTGCATTTAATTCAATAGTACTTCCAAAATCTTTGGCAATAAAAACACTATCTATTGCAATGTTTGAAGTAACACTGGGACTGAGTTTAATTAAATGCAATTGAATTGAACTTATGGTATCAAATTCAATTGTAGTATGAGATTGCTGAAAATCAGATATGAAGACTAGATTCTTTATGGTGTTTTCTTGATTACTAAATAAGGTTTGTGCTTTTAACTTGACTTCATCGATTGATAATTGCTTTAGAGAGAAAGGTATTGTTAAAAATTCGTTTTGAATTTCCTTTAAAGTAATGTCCGCATAGGTATTTTCATTAGTGAAAATACTAATCTTTTTATTTTGAGGTACATTTTTTAATAGCTCTTGAATAGCATTTTCAAGTAATGATGTATTTCCTTTTTTAGCCTGCATACTAAAAGAGTTATCTAAATAAATAACAGTTTCTTTATCAAGTAATGCCATTTGTTTTGCAAAAAAAGGTTGTGCAAAAGCAAGAATTAATGCAATGAATAATAGGAGTCGTGTGAGCAGTAGTAACCAATTTTTTAATGTTCTGCTTTTTTGTGATTCTGCAACCACTTTTTGCAACATTTTAACGTTGGTAAAGGGTGTTTTTTTAAATCTTCTTAATTGGAAAAGGTGAATTAAAATAGGAATGATTAGCAGTAATAATGACCAAAGTATTTCTGGATTTTTAAATTGCATTCCTATGTTTTGTTTGGCAAATATAATTAAAATATAGTTGAAAATGTTCAGCTATTTGGTTCTGTTTTTATTTTAGTTGAACCATACAGCATATCTCTTTCTCCGGAGTTCTAAGGCCAACTTTTCTTCCATGGCAAGAGCTTCTTCTCGAGTATTCATTGGCACTATATGGTTATATAAGCTAGGACGAAGATAACTGCCATATTTTTCAACAATGTTGGAAGACAGCTTATATCCTTTCTTGTTGATATAACCTGTTTTATGTTGCTCAAATCGTTCATTAGGTGTTTTGATGGTCATGCCCACATAAAGACATTCCAATACACCGTTAAATTGTGGGTTGGCTAATCGAAACTTGCTATTTTCGGTGAACACTTTCTTATTTAATTCGATCACATAAACGCGGTATTGTTTTTTTGCCATTTGATTTTTTATCTAAAATTTTATTTTAATTTTCGACGTACATTCAACAAAAGAAATAGTAATTCAGAGCAGATGGTTTGTCCATTTTATTTATATAAGAAGTAATGTATTTTTGATCTTCTTGGTTAGCAACTGCAATTAGAATCTGGGCGCTTTCTAATTTATCAATAGCCGTATAAGATTGCATTTCTATAGTGTAAATATGTTTACCAATTTTCTTTTCATTATCACAAACCCATTGAAAATCAACACCTTTATTGATAAGTTTTTGTGCAATAGCTTTTCCTTTTTTTCCGGCACCCCAAACAATTAAATTACATGATTGGTTATAATCGAGTTTTATAAAGTAGTCTAGTTTTAAATCTAAAAAATGATTTTCCGCATAATGTTCACTTGTCCTTGATGTTCTTGTACTATAATCGCGCCAAAAATGTAGTATTTCGGTACAGGGAATACATGTTAGTTTTAATTCGTAAAACCTAAAAGCCAAATCATAATCTTCTGGATACCTGTTGGGTGTAAAGCCACCACATAAATCGAAATCTGTTTTATAAACCATCCAACAAGGCGAAGGAACAACACATTCTTTATATATCTCAGAATAATTAGAACCTTTTGATGTTAACGAATTTAACCACTGTTCATATTTCAAATACCCTTCATTTATACCTTCTTTGGCGAAATACTTTACATTGCCAATGGCAATATGGCTTTCTCCATGTTTTAACAGGGAATTTACCATTACCTTAAGCTTATTCGGAGTCATTATATCATCAGAATCCATTCGCGTTATAAATGTTCCTTTAGACTTGGTGTAAGCGAGTTGTAATGCATCAATAATACCAGCACCAGTATTTTTGTAAACTTTTATTCGGTTGTCTTTGTAGGCATAAATATCTAGAATAGCGCTACTGGTATCAGTAGAATTATCATCAACCGCTAAAACTTCAAAATTTGAATATTGCTGTTCCAGAATAGAATCAAGACAATCACTTAAATAATTTTCAGTGTTTTTAAAAGGAATAACTATACTTACTAGAGGGGTTTGCATTAGCGATTTAATTGTCTTTCAGGGCTTTTGCTATAGCCTCTTGAACCAAAGGAGTCATTATCGCATAACCCGCTTTAGTTGGGTGTACACCATCTTCAGAATATTCAGCTTTCATTCCTTTTTTATCATCAACCAAAGGGGTGTAATAATCAATATAAATACAATCGTTACTTGCTGCATACTTTTCTAAGAAAATATTCATGGCAATAACTTTATCTGCGGGATAAATGCTGGGTCTCCAAGGAAAATTGTTAGCGGGTAAAATAGAAGACAGTATTACTTTTATGTCATTGGCTTTTGCTAATTCTACCATGGAAACAATATTATCTTGAATCATTTCTAATGTAGAAGGCCCTGTATTTTCAGCGATATCATTAATTCCGGCTAAAATAACTACAGCTTTTGGTTGTAAAGCAATCACATCTGCTCTAAATCGCACTAACATTTGAGGTGTTGTTTGACCACCAATACCCCTGTTTATAAACGTGTTTTTGCTAAATAATTCAGGGTCTCCATAATCTATCCAACCTTGAGTGATAGAGTTCCCCATGAAAACTACCCGATTTTCATTTGCTACTGGAATTTCAAGTTTTTCATTAGCAGTTTTGAATCTTTCAAAATTCGGCCAATCTTGGCTTTGTATTGTAGTTGACATAAATAAAAGTAAAATGGATAGTTTAAAAAATAGTTTTTTCATACTTAAATAATTTTATAATTGCTGTTGTTCTGTAGCATTTAAATGAAGCTCTTGAATAAGTTTATCTTTATTTGGTTTTTGAATTGCTAAATAAATAACCAAACATACAGCAATGGTAAAATAGAGTGTGTAGCCAGAATTCATAAACATAATAAAAGCAAGTACAGCGGGGCCTTCAATTAGTGCATATTTTACAATCGAAGCCGCTTGATATTTTGCTAGTTTTATGGAAAGTTCTTCAGAAGAGTGAATTTGTAAAAGCTGTTTCCGAAATATAAAGATGCTCCCAAAATAACCTAAGACGGCAAAAGTAGGTACTAGATAGATAAAAATGTCTCCATTTAGGTCAAATTGACTAATAAAGCCTACTCCAAAAAAGTAGCTAACACTTCCTAAGACTATTAACCCTAATACTAAGGCAGCATGAATAATAGTTAAGGTTTTTAAAGGCATCGAAAATATAATTTTATGACTACCAAGTTACTACTAATTTAATTTATGAGCCTCCAAATAATTAAAAATAGAATTATTATTGTAGTAGTAAATAGAATTATATTTAGTCTTAAGTCACTTTTTTTGTACCCTTTTATTTTGATTTTAATCGCTCGCATCTGCTCAGGAGTGGACTTTTTAAATTGAAGTTTCCCACCCACTAATTTTCGTTTAAAATCGTTTTTATTCCGTAGGGTTCTCTTCTTTAAAAGGTTTCTATTAGCCTTAAAAGTTTTTATAGCATATAACATGTGTCCAGCTCCACTCATAATAATTGTTTAATTATTTGTGTCTAAAATGCTGATAGTGTTACACTTTAAAGTAGATTTTTGTAATTTTAAATAGCTATTTGAAACAATCATGTAATCTTAAAAATATGCAATTATGAATAAATTATCGAGAAGGCAATTTAATACGAACTTGACAAAAGGAGTTGCCGGTGCAATGCTCATTTCTGGAACACCTTTGGCGTGTGGCATGGGATTAAATACTAAAAAAGATAAAAAACTAGGGATTGCATTAGTAGGGTTAGGTTCCTACAGTACCTATCAATTAGCGCCCGCTTTATTAGAGACTAGCTTTTGTAAGTTATCAGGAATTGTAACAGGAACTCTTGATAAAGAGGTTATTTGGGCTGATAAATATAACATCCCTAAAAAGAACATTTATAATTACGATAATTTTGATACGATTATAAATAATGATGATATAGACATTGTTTATGTGGTTTTGCCAAACGCAATGCATGCTGAATTTTGTATTCGGGCAGCAAAAGCAGGGAAACATGTAATTTGTGAAAAACCAATGGCGATTAGTGTAGAAGAATGTGATGCTATTATTAATGCCTGTAATAAAGCAGGTGTAAAACTAGGAATTGGTTATCGTTTACATTCAGAACCCTATACTCAAGAGGTCAAAAGATTTGTAAAAGAAAAAACCTTTGGTAATATTAACTATATATCGGCAAATGCAGCATATTCTTCCAATTCCAATCCGGAACAATGGCGCTTGAATAAAAAGCTTGCTGGTGGTGGGGCATTAATGAATATGGGTGTTTATGCTATACAAAGCATAATTTATGGAACTGGCGAAAACCCTACTTCAGTAAGTGCGCAAGAATTTAGTACCCGACCAGCCTATTTTAAAGAAACCGATGAAACAATTACTGCTCAGTTTGAATTTGCTTCTGGGGCGGTAGGCAACATATTTACGTCTCACAATGCAAATTCGAATACCTTATATGCAACTTGTAGTAGAGGGTGGTTTAAACTCGAACCGGCAAATAACTATGGTCCGTTACACGGTAGTACTTCGAATGGTGACGAAATTAGTTTTCCTCACGAGAGTCAACAGAAACTGCAAATGGATGATTTTGCAAAACATATTCTTAACGATATTCCTAATTTAGCACCTGGTGAGATGGGAAAAAGAGATATGATTATTGTTGAGGCTATTTATAAATCGATTGCTGAAGGAGGCAAAAAAATAAAATTAGACTTAGGTAATTTGGGGCTTTAAAATTTTTCAAAAACACCTAATCCAAATAAGGCAAAATCATACTTTACAGGATCTAAGGGGTCTAGTTTACGTAGATTTTCATCTAATTCAGCTAAGGCTTTAGCATCATTTTGTTTACGCGTTAATAGCTTTAATTTACGAGCTACATTACCAGAATGCACATCTAATGGACAGGATAAATAGGCTGCTGGAATAGTTTTCCAAATACCAAAATCAACACCTGTCGCGGCATCACGTACCATCCAGCGTAAAAACATATTAATACGCTTGGCAGCTGAACCTTTTAAGGGGTCTGAAACGTGTTTTGTTGTTCTTTTGGGATGGGGAATTTCAAAAAATACTTTTTTGAAAGCTGATATTGCTGGTTGTAACGAGTTGTTTTCTATATTGGATTTAAAGACGGACTCTAGGCCAGCGTGATTGTTATAGATATTTTGTAAACTTTTTATAAAGAACGATAAATCCTGACCATTAAAAGTACGATGTACAAAAGCGTCAAAACGAGCTAAATCTTCTGCTGTGAAATTCATTACAAAATCATATGGGGCTTCATCTAAAAGCGCCATCATTTTTTTTGCATTGGTAATGATACTTTTTCTATTTCCCCATGAAATTGTAGCAGTTAGAAAAGCACTAATTTCGATATCTTCTTTTCTGGTAAACGTATGTGGAATTTGTATGGGATCACTCTCTAAAAATGTAGGATGATTGTATTGTGCTACTTTAATATCCAGAAAGGTTTTTAATTCTTCATTTTTCATATCGTACTAGTTAATGAATAGTAACTCCGATTAATTTAGCCAATAAAAGAGGAGCAAGTAAAATACCATTATGACTGGCATGTAATAATATCGACCATCCCAAGCCTAATTTTACTCTAGTAAATCCAAGAAAAAAACCAGCAAAAACTTGCGGAGCGACCAATACTGGAGCAAGCCATAAAAAACCTGTAAAAGATTCAAAATTTGATAAATGCACTGCACCAAAAAGTAATGTTGATAGATAGAATATATACTTAAAAAAACGAGAGTGTTTAAAAAACACTAACGGACCTCGGAATAGTAATTCTTCGACTATAGGAGCGAGAATAACGGCTAAAAGAAAAACTATAAAAAAACTATATTTTTTGAACAATTCATCAACTCCATGTTCTCCTAAATCGGCATTAGTTAACGTGGTAATGACCCCCATGAGTAAGCCCAAACAAAAACTGAATGCTATATTTAGCACTAAAAGTTTAGTGAAAATATGTAGTTTTTCTTTTGTGCTTAATTCTTGATATGGAAAATAAACGGGATTTTTTAGAAATAATAGCACTTCTTTAATCATAATGAATCTACCATTACCCCGTCGACCATTATTAATTTGCGATCAGCCATTTCAGCTAGTTCCTCATTGTGCGTAACAATAACAAAAGTTTGACCAAATTGATCTCTAAGTTTAAAAAATAATTTATGAAGATTATCGGCACTTTCAGAATCTAAATTACCGCTCGGCTCATCTGCAAATATTACAGCTGGGTTATTAACCAATGCTCTTGCCACCGCGACACGTTGTTGCTCTCCACCAGATAGTTCGCTTGGTTTATGATGATATCTATGAGACAAACCTAAAAAATCTAATAGTTCTTTGGCTCTCTTTTCTGCTTCAGTTTTAGAGGTATTCTTTATGAATGCAGGAATACAAACATTTTCTAAAGCAGTAAATTCTGGTAATAATTGGTGAAATTGAAAAATAAAACCAATATTTTCATTTCTGAATTTAGCCAATTCTTTTTCTGATAATAGGGTAATATCAGTATCTTTAATTAGCAACTGACTTTCTTTTTTATTCGACTGGATATCAAGAGTTCCTAAAATTTGCAAAAGTGTAGTTTTACCAGCTCCTGAAGGGCCAACTATTGAAACAATTTCTCCTTTTGTTATATGAAGATTAACACCTTTCAATACTTGGAGATCCCCATAAAATTTTTGGATATTTTTTGCTTTTATCATTCAATTTCAATTAAAATATGAAAGTACACATAAGCAAAGACATGACAAAACTTAGGATGGAATCTACTTAAATGTAAGTTTCATTAAAAATCGATACTAATTGATTAAATTGTACAACAATACAATCATGTTTTCTTATTCAAGAATAAAAATTATTATAGCTAAAGTTTAGCTTTTAAAAGAATTGTTAGTTACTTTTGTTTAGTTTTTATTGAAAAAGAATAAACAAAATAAATATCCTTATATAATGGCTCCATATAGAAATTTTGAAGAATACAATTTAGAAATAAAAGACGAAGTAAAAACTAGTTATTCTAGCATTATAGATGAAATAGGAGAAGATACTTCAAGAGAAGGATTGGTGAAAACTCCAGAAAGGGCTGCCAAAGCCATGCTTTTTTTAACACAAGGCTATAAACAAGATGCCGTTGAAATACTAAAGGGGGCAATGTTTAAGGAAGATTATGATGATATGGTTATCATAAAGGATATAGAGCTATATTCTTTGTGTGAGCACCATATGTTGCCATTTTTTGGAAAGGCACATATTGCTTATATTCCAAATGGTCATATTGTGGGCTTAAGTAAAATTCCTCGTGTTGTAGATGTTTTTGCGAGACGCTTACAGGTGCAAGAGCGCTTAACGCATGATATTCTGGAATGTATAAATGATACTTTAAAGCCAAAAGGAGTAGCGGTTGTTATTGAAGCGTCGCATATGTGTATGATGATGCGAGGGGTTCAAAAACAAAATTCAGTAACCACTACATCAGGATTTAGAGGGCAGTTTGAAAAACAAGAGACACGGAATGAATTTTTAAAATTGATAAGCTCTAAACTTTCTTAGGAGTACTGTAAATATGGACTAATTTCAACTATATATTTGAAAAGACTCAACCTTAGTGTTGAGTTTTTTTTGGTATTGTTTTTGTAATTAGTGAAATGAAATTAGTATTTTTAATTATGACAAAAAGTAAAGATAAAAAAATGCGAAATCTCTTTTTAGGGATTTTGTTTGATGCCATGGGAATGCTTTCATTTATAATCCCAGGAATAGGCGAATTTTCAGATATCATATGGGCGCCAGTGTCTGCTTGGTTAATGACGCGTTTATATAAAGGTAAAATTGGCCAGGTTGCTGGTTTAGTAACCTTTGTTGAAGAGTTAATACCAGGGTCTGATTTTGTACCAACATTTACTATTATGTGGTTTTACACTTATGTGATCAAAAAATCGAAAGTGAGTAATTTGATAGAAGTAAAATAACTTCATGATACCGTATAACATTAAAAAAGGGAGGTGGTTTTACCACCTCCCTTTTTTTTATAATTTATAGTGGAACACTAATTCCTAAGCTGATATTTCGGCCAATATTACCTATGCCATCATATTTTAAACGTGATAAATGTGAGACATAATTTTTATCTAATAAATTATTACCACTAATTCTAAGATCCATAGCCATATTGAATAATGATATGGAACCTCCTAATCCAACATTTAGCAAATTATAACCTGCTGTCATTGTTTCGAAAGTACTGATGTTATCTTGTTTAAAAACAGATTTTAACGTGATAAATGAATAGCTGTTCTTTAGCCAATCATTCTTTTTAGAAAATTCAGCCCTTAGGGTATTGGTAACACTACTTGCAGGTATTAAGGGCAGGTTGGAATTATTCTTTAGTTTTCCAGTAACGGTTTGGAAGCTACTTTCAAAATGCAACCAATCTAAAGGATGCGGGTGAATATGAATTCCTGCTTCTCCACCATATAAATATGCGTTTTGCTGGTTATAAACAAATACCTGATTACCCGCTATTTCTTCTCCATTTGGTGCAATAAATACGTAGTTGTTGATGGCATTATAAAATCCGTTTACAAAAATCTCAAAATGTTCGTTTTTAAATTCAAGCGCTACATCTGTTTGTAAATTTTGTTCGTTTTTTAGATCTGCATTCCCAATTTCGAATCGGTTTGTACCTTCATGTACACCATTTGAGGTCAATTCCGCTAAATTTGGAGCTCGAAATCCCGTTGCTAAATTAATTCGAGTAACCAAATTATCTAAAAAGTTTACTTTATATCCTAATGCAGCATTAAAACTATTAAAATCTCTGTTAAGTGCAGGAATATATCCTTCTTCGTTAGCAATTCCTGTTTCATCTCCTTTTATAGCTCTATGGTCATATCGCAACCCTATTTGAATATCATTACGGTCATTTAAGTGCAAATGTGAAGTTCCAAAAATGCCAAAATCATTGGTAGTTGCATCCGGTATTAACAATTCTTCACCAAAATTAGTATTTGATTGACTTAAACCTTGAGCCCCAATTATGGTTTCTAAAATACCGTATTTGGGTAAGTGATACTGTACATTGTAATTAAAAGTATTTAGGTTCATATGCAAGGCTGCACCCTCTTCGCCTTCTTCAAACTCTTTTCTAATATTTGAAGTATACCCAAGCGTTAGATCTAGACTAGATTTATCAAATAAAAGGCTATTTTTAGTACTTAGGATATGATTATCGATTGTCTGATTTGGTCGTATTGGAGAGCGCTCTGTGGTTTGTTCTCCTATTTCTTCTGGAATTCCTAAGTTCGAATTGTTGTAGTTATAGCGCAATTCTGTCTTAAAAGTAGTGCTTTGATAACCAATGCCCGTTTTCAGATCATACTCTTTAAATCTTGAATTTGTAACGCGTTCACCAGAACCAGTTTCATAATCAACATGCGAAGTAATCGCCCCTCTTAATAAAAATTTAAGTTTATCAGATGACGTTTTAAATCCAGCATTCCCATTTATACCTTCGGTGTTTGAATAGTAGTTAAAATTTACATCACCCGCTGTCGAATTTGGGACTGCAAATTTTTCTGGATTCAAATATAATACACCACCCATAGCATCAGAGCCATAGAGTAGGGAAGCAGGCCCTTTTATCACTTCAACACTTTCGATACCGGCATCATTTACACCCAAGCCGTGCTCATCTCCAAATTGTTGATTTTCTAACCGGATACCCTGAGTGTACACTAAAACTCGGTTGGCATTTAATCCTCGAATTACTGGTTTTCCAATGCCAATACCTGTAGAAACACTCTCTACACCCGCAATATTGGATATGCCGTCTGCTAAAGTTATAGCGCCTCTATTTTTAAGCTCAACAACATTGGCATACTCCACCTTCATAACATTTTCACTTTGTAGTTTATGAAAAGGAGTAGATACAATAACTTCCTCCATTTCAATAGCACTTTCATGGAGTGAAACATTGAATATAACTTGAGTTGCATTTAAATCAATAGGTTTTGATATTGTTTGATACCCTAAATAGGAGATAACTATTTTGTAATTACCATTTGGTAAATTGTTGATTTGGTAGCTGCCATTACTATCTGTTATAGTTCCTTTTTCTAATTGTGGAAAATAAACAGAAACTTGTTCTAAGGGTTGATTGCTTTCAGCGGCTAAAATCGTTCCTGAAAGTGAATTTTGCGAATACGCAGAAATATATAGCATTGCCATAAGCAATGAAAGAGATAATTTTTTCATAACTAAATATTAAAATGAATATTTTTTTAAATAATTTAAAAACAGGGAGTTATGAAAATAAAGGAGGGCCTCTTAGTGAAAAGTGTAATTTTTGAAATTCACTTAATAAAAAATAATAATTCTGATTTTGTTTAATTTTATAATCTTGAAAAGCTACCGTATAGTTTATTGATTGCGGATAAAAATAAGTCGTTATATGATATTTATGAAAATCACAATCGAATTCAGCTTCGTGGAAATGAACAACTCCTTTTTCAATACAAGTTTGTTCTTTGTGTTCGGAAATGGCATGTGATATTTTAACAGCATCAGGAATAGCCAATGCAGCTAAAATTAGTATTGAAATACAGGAAAAGAGTATTTTTTTCATGATAATCCCCATTTGCCAAAGTTAATAAGGGAAAAAGATTAAAATGTTAAGAAAAGCATAAGTTTATTTGAATAGAAAACCCAAACCAAACCTACTTAGCATTTTCTTTTCAAAATTCCAGAAAAATTTAAACTGACCGAATAACCAACCAAAAGTCACTAGTAGAACTTGATAAATCGGAAAAATAACTAATATTCGTACCCCCCAATATAGCAAAGAGAAGTGCCAATCGTCGGCAAAATTCTCTCTGGTGAAACCAATATAATCTAGGAAAGGCCTAGCTATTTTTAAGGAAGAAGATCCAGTGATAGCAAAAACAACCAAAATCATAACAATACCAAAGTTAGAATCTATTCCCCAACGCTCTTTTAATTTTTCCATAATGCAATTTAATCGCTTGCAAAGATAAAATTATATACGGGGATTAAAAGTACCTAAACGCTGATTATACTTTCGTTGAAAATAAATGAAGTAATTGTAGAGTTTGTAATTTACTTCGTAGCCATAATCTATTGTAGAATCATAGTTAATAGTTAATTCGTAGAGGTTGGGGTCAAAACGTTGAGGCTGTAGTACCCTTTGGTTCCATTCTATTACCCAAATGGCATTTCTATTCTCCAAATAATTTTGTGAATAATAACCTTCTGGTTGTGCAATACTTTGAAGCCAAAAATTAAAACCAGGCTCTATTATAATAATCTCATATGCTGTTTCTTCATTAGCGATTGTTATCGTATCACCTTTTTTTTGATTGAAGGCAGCTTTTTCTTTCTCACTTACTTCGATAGTGTTTTTTGTACTTGTACAACTATACATAATAGTGCCAAAAATCAATACAATATATAAAAGGTGTACAACAGACTTTTTCATACCCATTAAGGTACAAAAAAAGCCGAACATATGTCCGGCTTTATGCTTTTGTTATTTTATTTATTATTTTCCAAAAAGACCACCGAGCAATCCACCAAGGCCACCTTTTTTCTTGCTAGAACCCATAACCATGCCAGCAACATCATCTAAGATACTACCATCGCCATCAGCATCTAATAGCGTAGTAATAAGACTTTGGTTTTGCTGTGGTTGACCACCTAACATACTTCCTAAAAGAGCATTCATTCCATTAGAATCACTAACATTGCTTTGTGCTGTTTGTTTTCCAAGGTACCCCATTACAATAGGAGCAGCAATTTTTAGAATACTTGCAATTGTTCCAGCATCTAGACCAGACTTTTGGCTTAATGCATTTTCTACATTTGCTTGTTTTCCTCCAAATACATGTCCTAGTATTCCAGCTCCATCATTCATTACAGCATCGTCAACTCCTCCGCCAAATAATCCACTTAAGTTATCTAATATACTACCATCGTGTTTTCCACCTTGCAAAGCACTCATTAATCCTTGTGCAGCTTGTGGAGAAGAAGAAACATTTTTCTTCATAGCACCTAGTATCAAAGGCATTGCCATGCTTAATACGTCGGCAGTTTTATTTTCTGCTTGACCCGTTTGTCCTGCTACTCCGCTAATTAATTGTTTGCCCATAGGGCTGTTTAATAAATCTAATAATCCTGACATTTTTATAGTATGGTTTTAAAATTTGGGTCAATTTACGAAAAAAGGTAGAAAACCTAAGAATATCATATAAAAAACTACTTATTTGAGCAATGATATAATTTGTGTTGCTAGCTCAATACCTATTCTGTCTTGTGCTTCTTGTGTTGCAGCTCCAATATGTGGAGTTAATGAAATATCGGGATGCATTAATATACGAATCTCGGGCTTTGGTTCTGATTCAAACACATCAAGACCAGCAAAAGTAACTTTACCTGTTTCTAAAGCATCGATTAGAGCAACTTCATCCAAAGCACCACCTCGAGCCGCATTTATAATACCAACACCATCTTTCATTAAATTGAAATCGTTTTTGCCGAGTACATATGCCTTTTGTTTAGGAACGTGTAAAGAAATAAAATCGGAATTCCTTAAAACATCTTCTTTTGAACTATTTTGAAGTTCAAAAGAAACAATTTGGCCATCAAAAAAAGATAAGGATATTGTGGTTTTATCAACTTCAGAATCATGGTAAATTACTTTCATTCCCACGCCTAAAGCAATTTTTGCAGTAGCTTGACCAATTTTTCCGAAACCAATAATTCCGAGTGTTTTGCCTCTTAATTCAGTTCCTGCTGCATAGCCCTTCTTCAAATTTTTAAATTTGCTATCGCCATCTAAAGGCATATTTCTATTGGAGTCATAGAGAAAACGAACCCCACCATATAAATGAGCAAATACTAATTCTGCCACAGATTCAGAAGAAGCTGCGGGAGTATTGATTACATGAATACCTTTTTCTCTAGCATAAACAACATCAATATTATCCATACCAACACCACCACGACCTACTAGTTTTAAATTCGGGCAATGGTCTATAACTTCTTTTGGCACCTGTGTAGCACTGCGTACTAATAGTGCCTGGATACTATGTTTATTGATGTAATTTACTAATTGTTCTTGGGCGACATTCACCGTTAGAACTTCAAATCCATTAGCCTTTAATTTATCTATTCCGGCTTGTGAAATTCCATCGTTTGCTAATATTCTCATGCTGTTTAATTGATTAAAATGATCTGCAGTATTGCGAAAGAAATTAATTTTAAGAAAAATTTAATTATCCTTTCCTTTCCATTTCACTCATAACATCAACTAAAACACCAACACTATCTAATGATAACGCATTGTACATTGAAGCTCTATAGCCGCCAATAGATCTGTGTCCATTGATACCACTAACACCTGCCTCTTTCCAAGCTGCATCAAAAGTATCTTTTAGTTTTTCATTGGTAAGTGTAAATGTAGCATTCATCATAGATCTATCTTCTACTTTAGCATAACCTTGAAAAACAGGATTTAAGTCTATTTCAGAGTACAATAATTGCGCTTTTTTAGTATTAATTTCTTCAATAGCAGGAATCCCGCCAATATTCTTCAGCCATTCTAAAGTTAGCATAGAAACATATATAGGGAAAACAGCAGGTGTATTAAACATGCTATCTTTTGCAATATGTACTTGGTAATCCAAAATTGAAGGTATTTTCCGGGTTACCTTACCAAGGATATCGTCTTTAATAACCACTAATTCTGTGCCAGCTGGACCCATATTTTTTTGTGCCCCTGCATATATCAAGTCAAACTGTGAAAAATCCAATTGTCTTGAAAATATATCAGAACTCATATCACAAACTAACGGAATATTAACCTTAGGGAAGGTTTTCATTTGCGTTCCGAAAATAGTATTATTAGAAGTTACATGTAGATAATCTAAATCATTGGGTACGCCATATATTTTTGGGATATGGTTGTAATTATCATCCTTCGAAGAAGCTACTTCCACAACTTCACCGAAAAACTTTGCTTCTTTAATGGCATTATTAGCCCAAGTACCAGTATTTAAATACCCTGCTTTGGTTTCTAATAGGTTATAGGCTATCCTAACAAATTCCATACTTGCACCACCTTGAAGATATAATGCGGTATAACCTTTACCTTCAAGACCTAAAAGTTCTAAAGCAAGAGCTCTAGCTTTAGCCATAATGTCTACAAATTCTTTACTTCTATGTGACATTTCTATTAGCGATAATCCAGAACCATTATAGTCTTGTACCGCTTCAGAAGCTTTTAATAAAACTTGTTGAGGAAGAATACATGGGCCTGCGCTAAAATTGTGCTTTTTCATTTTTGTAGTATTATTTAAGTTGACAAAGGTCTTAAATTTTAAGAGAAATAAATTATTTAATGTTTAAAATTCTAGGAATTTCTTAAAAGGAAGTCAACCGTGTCTATATTATCTGCATAATCAGTTAATTTTGGTGTTTGGGTTGCTCCAAATTTAATTTCTGTTTGTAATAGGCCATTTGATACAATACATTGAATTTTGTCTTCGTCAGTTTTAAGTTGATTTTTAATATTTTCAATGGAATTATAAGTCTCGTAAAATAGGGAAGCAATAGGAGAGGAGTAGCTGCTGTCTTCTTTTAGTATTAAAAAACCATTTTCTAAAAGTTTAAATTCACTCATTAGGTACACGGCCTTGTTATAATCATAATTATTAGCATATTTTGCTTGTTCTATAATTGGGTGGTAATTATATAAAGCTTCAAAAAACAAATCAAAATTATACCCTTTTGGAACAAAAATTTTAGATACACTGCGACACCCTAGGCCATAATAACGGAATATATCCTCACCTAAAGCTATAAGTTCTTCTTTTGACTCTTTTCCAGTGAGTATAGCGACAGAGTTTCTGTTTTTTCGAATTATATGAGGTTTATTTTTAAAGTAATGTTCAAAATACCTCGCAGTGTTATTACTTCCTGTAGCGATTACCATATCAAAATCTGGTAATTGTTCTTCTTCAAAAAAAATGGACTCTTGAAACAAAGGCGCTATGTCAATTAAGATATCAGCAACAAAAGGTAAAAGTATATTATCGTTAGACGATAGCTTTACTACTGCTTTATTTCCAGTGATAAGGACAGATAGAAAATCATGAAAACCGACTAATGGGATATTCCCAGCCATAATCAAGGCTACTCTTTTAGGATTCTCGTTTATGTTGAGATTATAGTTAGAAAGCCAATCTTGAATATTTTCTTTTGTGAGTGCATTTGCCCAACTTTGGAGGCTAAAAATTATATTTTCTCTATTAAACCAACCGTTTTTATGTTTTGCAAGCGTAATTTTATCTTCTAAGGTGTTTAATAAATCCGATGAATGTTCAGCTATAGGGTGCTCATTGTTAGCAGAAATACAAAAATCACTTAAAAAAGTACCAAGTTTAACAAAAGCTTCTATTCTTAGCGTATGGTCTGTCATTATATTTGTATAGGATTGTATTAGGTTTTACCTTTGTGCAAAAGTATTGATACTGAAATAAAATCAATATAAATACTTGAATTAATTCAGAAAAGAAAAAGAAAACTATGGCAATTATAATAACTGATGAGTGTATAAATTGCGGGGCATGCGAACCAGAATGCCCGAATACAGCAATATATGAAGGCGCCGATGAATGGAGATATAGCGATGGTACTTCATTAAAAGGAACTGTTGTGTTGCCTAATGGCAAAGAAGTAAGTGCTGATGATGTTCAAGAGCCTATTAGTGATGAAATTTATTATATTTCACCTGATAAGTGCACGGAATGCGTAGGTTTTCATGAGGAGCCTCAATGCGCGGCAGTTTGTCCAGTAGATTGCTGTGTACCAGATGATGATCATGTGGAAACCGAAGAAGTGTTACTTGCGAAGCAAAAATTTATGCATCCAGAGGTGTAATACTATTTATTTTATAAATTATATTAAAAAAAGAAAACCCCGATATTTGTCGGGGTTTTCTTTTTTATGAAAACTCACTGCGTTTAAAAATTGAAGTTAATCCTACTAAAAATATACATACCATCTGATCCCATTTGAACAGAATCAGCTAAACCACCTTGATCTGTCCAGCCGTCAAATTGTGGTGTAGGATAGGTGTTGAATAAATTATTGGCTCCGATAGTAAGTTTTAAATTTTCAAAGAAATTGTACCCTAAACTAACATCGGTAATTAAGCTAGCTTTATAAATATCAGTAGCAACTGGGTATAAAGCATCAGCTTCAACTTGTGTTGTTGCTGGCGAATCTACCCATTGAAAATCTTGAAGTTCTACCTGACTAAATTGCGTTAAACTTAGGTTTACATCAAACTTTTCAGACGAATAGCCAAGATTTAAACCAAATTTATAGTCAGGAGCTGCAGCTTTAAGGTACGCTTGAGAAAACGGACCAAAAAACGTAAATTCATTTAAATTACCGTTGTGTATTTCCTTAATTTCTAATTTATTTAAATTCCCTATTAAGGCAACTTTTATTTTGGCATCATTATGTAACCTAGTTTCATAACCTAAAACAATATCCAAACCTGTTGTTTTAGTGTCAACACCATTTGCAAAAAATTGGGCAGCATCTACACCTAATGGGCCCAATACTGCTTGGTCTGTAAAATTATCAGTAAGTATAATTCTATCATCAACGGTTATGGAATAAGCATCTACAGTAGCTGAGAAGCCACCATTAGCATAAGTAAACCCTATACTAGAATTGAATGCTTTTTCTTCATTTAATTGACCAATTCCGAAAGCTTTTGTAACTGTGCTATTATTAGCAGATAATAAAGAAGGTACTGATACACCTGCTACAATATTGGTAAAAATTAAATTGTAATACAATTGAGCAAGTGATGGGGCTCTAAATCCAGTAGATATTGATCCTCGGAAAGCAAAATCATTACCAATTTTATATCTACTAGCTAATTTAAAATTAATAGTTTTTCCAAAATCGCTATAATTTTCATAACGAGCAGCACCACCAAGCATAAAAGCTTCACTAACGTTTAATTCTGTATCTAAATAGATGCTATAGTTGGTTCTGCTGCGATCTACTTCATTATCAGGACTATACCCAGGAAAACCCTGTGATCCCCCAGGCAAATCATCACCATTGCTATCTTGAGCTACGGTTTGTGTTGCCGGGTTAGTAATTGCAATCCCATTCTCATCATATAAGGCATATGATTTTTCTTCACCTGAGAAAATTCCGAAACTTTCTGTTCTATATTCAAAACCGTAGGCAATGTTTAAACCAGAAGCAATATTTTCAAAATATTTATTAAAGTCCAAGCTAGTTGTATTCATCGAAAGGTAATGACCACCTGCATCAAAATCGGTTGGAGAAGCCTCTTTTAGTGAAGCATTATTAGTGTTTTTTATGTAATAATGAAAGTTGTTTTTGCCATACGTGTTGTTGAAATCTACATTCCACCCATTAGCCATGGCATGACGTACACCGGCAGAAACAGAAACATCAGTTATTAACGATGTAATCTGAGGGGTAAAGCCATTAGGGTATAGACTTGGAACACTTCTATTGTCGCCATCTTCAAAACTATCTCTAGAAAAAGCATTTGCATTAGTATCTCTAAAGTTTCTTCCTCCAAAGGCATAAACCTCCGTCTGATCATCTACAGGGATAGCTGCGTTTACCATAAAGTTAAATCCGTCTATACCTGCACCTCCATAACCTTTTCTCCAAGAGAATCCAGGTCTAAGTGTTTTTTCTTTTGTCAGAAATTCGGTAGTGAAATTAAGGAATCCGCCATTTTCTCCAAGAGATAATCCATAATTCGCATCTATCTTAGTTGTTGCGCCATCAAATTTTTTACTTTTTCCATCTAATCTATTTTCACCTTCAACATTATATAAAGTTTCACCAGTTTCTTCAGCCCAACCTTCACCAATTGCGGTACTATAAGCACCATAGGTGATGCCCCCTGTAAAACCATCGGTATTGTTTTTAAGTACAATATTAATAACACCTGCAATAGCGTCGGAGCCGTATTGAGCAGATGCACCATCTCTTAAAACTTCAATTCTTTTTATTGCTGAAGTGGGAATTGCATTTAAATCAGTTCCAGAGTTACCTCGACCTCTTGTTCCGAAAATATTAACTAAAGAAGATTGATGTCTTCTTTTTCCATTGATAAGAACTAAAGTTTGATCAGGTCCTAAACCTCTTAAAGAAGCAGGTACAATATGATCAGCACCATCGGATCCCGATTGTTTACTTGCATTGAATGAGGGTGCAGCATATTGTAGAATATCATTAATTTCAACTTTACCAGTGGTTGTGGCAATATCGGCAACGTCTAATACATCTACAGGTACAGGAGTGTCAGTTGCTGTTCTATGTGGGCTTCTTGATCCTACTAGTTGGATCTCATTTAGCTGCATTCCTTCTATTAAACTAATATTAATAGTAGCTTTTCCAAAAACGGCTTCTTCAACAGTGGTATACCCTATATAACTAAAAACAAGTGTTGCATTTTCCGCGACATTGATGCTGTAGTTACCATCAAAATCCGTAGTAGTACCATTTGTGGTTCCTTTTTCTACAATATTTGCTCCCGCTAAAGGCATTCCATCTTGGTCTATTATTTTTCCAGAAACAGTATTTTGAAAAACAGATAAATTACTCATATCGGCCAAGCTTAATGCGTTTAAGACAGTTATTTTTTTAATTTCAGCTCTTTTTTCTTTTTTATGGTAGACTACATAATATTTGTTTCCTAAATATTCAAAATCAAAACTTGTTTTTTGAGATAGTTTGTTGATTATTTCATCTAAAGTAGTATAATTGTAATCTTTAGGATTAAGATATGCACCTGAAATTAAATTAGGGTTATAAGTAAAGAATACTTCATGTTTTTTACTTAAATCTTCTAAAAAATCAGAAAGGGTTACGGTTTTACCAATTTCAATTTTTTCAGCTCGATCAAGAGCTTTAGCATTTGAAACTCCAAAAAGAAGAATTACTGATAGCAGTGTTTTAATTACCTGTTTTATAGTCATAATTTTGAGTTTAGTTATTAAGTATTAATAGTGTATTATCATTAATTATAATTTTAGTTCCGGTAGATTTTTCAATTGCTGATAAGCAAATTTTTAAATTTTCATTTGGAATACCTCCAGTGATAATGATACTTTTTAATTCTTTGTTCGAAAAATCAGAAGAAATACCATAAGCATGTTCTATATTTCGCATAACCTCTTCTAAGGTTAAGTTATTAAAAATATAAGTACCATCTCTCCATAAAGCATATTTAAGATTTGCATTCACTTTTTCATGAAGTATTTTTTCATCACCTTTAGTGTAGGAGACAATTTCACCAGGTTTCATTTTTTTGGAAAGACCATTATCAAATAAAAGTTGTATGGACCCTTCGTCTAATAAGACATTCGTTTTTTCATCCCTTGTGTTTACATTGAATTGTGTTCCGAAAACTTCTACTTTTAAATCTTCAGTTTGTACCCAAAATTTAGCGTGTGTTGAAGGTTTTGACTTTACTTTAAAGTAAGCATCTCCTTTTAAGGTGACATCTCTAGGATTGTCATTTTTATATGTTAATTCGGAATTGCCATTTAATACTACTGTGGTTCCGTCAGGTAATTTTAAATTAATGATTTCGCCATATGCAGTTTTGTGAATTACATCATTATTCGAGTTTATTAATTTAAAAACAAAGAAAAAAAGAAGAGCAACCGCAAATACAGAAAGTGAGGAGGTAATAAGAGTTCTTCTGAAGGGTAAAAATTTATTTGAGGTGATGCTTTTTTTAGAAAGGTTGGGTTCTATATGTTTAAATAGTAAATCTAATTTTTGGTTTATAAAATCTTCAGATAGTTCTTCTTTCTTAAAGCTTATCCCTAATATGATATCTTTTGCTGTATATATAATTGCAATATAAGCAGGATTGTTGTTAATCCAGTTATTCCAAAAAACAGTATCATTTCTATTGCTCTTATAGACCCAATTTTTAAATGAGGTGTCGTTTAAAAGATTTTCTAGTAAATACTGTTTATTATCTTCCATGTGTATTAAAAAAAATATAAAAATGTGACCTTGTTATTTATATAGAGTGCTAAATATTTTCTTTATACCCTATAAATGGAAAAAAAATTATCTTCTTAAGATTTGGGAAAGCATATCATTTTCAACGGTTTTTCTAAGTTTTGAAAATGCTTTTTGTAGCGTGTTTAGTACACTTTGGTAGGAGATGTTCATGATTTTTGAAATCTCAGTAGTATTTATAGCGCTATAATATTTTAAATAAACAACTTCCCGTTCTCGTGGAGAAAGATTGTTTAAAATAATAATTATAGTACTCCTTTGAGCTGAAGTAAACTCTTGTTTTATGGTTAGCTCTTCTGGTGAAAATTCAAAATTTAAATTGGGAATTTTTTTTTCATCAAAATCTGTGAAATTCCTTTCTTTTTTTAAATAGGATAACAAAGCTCTTCTATAAGATACAAAAAGGTACGCTTTAATATGTGATACATTACCAATTCCTTTTCGGTTTTCAAATAAATAAATAAAGAAATTTTGAAGACAATCCTCAGTAATTTCAGTATTGCTGGATATTTTTAAACCGTAACTATGAAGTTGAGAATAATACATTTTAAATAAAGAAGAAAAAGCGTTAGTGTCGCCTTCTATGAATAAACACCATAAAGTTTCTTCTTTATTATTATACATATAATAGGATTGTAAGATGTTCAAATGTAAATTATTCTTATTAAAAAAATGTTAAAAAGCATAAAAACATGTTTATAGTGTAGGTTTTTTGAAAAAAAACTAAATATTTTGTTTAGTTTATGTCTTTTTGTTAAAAAATCATTAGTTGTTTTATTGTCATGTAATTATCATACGAAAAACTATATTTGCACCTTTAAAATAAAAATTAATGAAAGCAGGAATCGTAGGATTACCAAACGTGGGAAAATCCACTCTTTTTAATTGTTTGTCTAATGCAAAAGCGCAAAGTGCAAACTTTCCATTTTGTACTATAGAACCCAATATAGGTGTTGTAAATGTTCCTGATCCAAGATTACAGAAATTGGAAGAATTGGTGGTTCCAGAACGAGTTTTACCTGCAACCGTAGAGATTGTAGATATAGCTGGTTTGGTTAAAGGAGCAAGCAAAGGTGAGGGCTTAGGAAATCAATTTTTAGGAAATATTCGTGAAACAGATGCTATTCTTCATGTGTTGCGCTGTTTTGATAATGATAATATAGTACATGTAGATGGTTCTGTAGATCCTATTAGAGATAAAGAAACTATAGATATGGAGTTGCAGTTGAAAGATTTGGAGACTGTGGATAAAAAATTGGAAAAAGTTAAAAGAGCTGCTAAAACAGGAAATAAAGAGGCTCAAAAAGAAGAAGCTGTATTACTCAAAATAAAATCTAGTTTAGAAGCTGGAATTTCAATTAGAGCAATTGATATATCAAAAGAAGATCGTATTGAATTTGTTTATCCATTGCAATTTATAACCGACAAACCAGTAATGTATGTTTGTAATGTAAATGAAGATGCGGCTGTTACAGGAAATGAATATGTAGAGAAGGTGAAAGCTGCGGTTGCCAATGAAGATGCAGAGGTTATTTTTTTAGCGGTGGGAACTGAAGCTGATATTACAGAATTAGAGACCTACGAAGAGCGTCAAATGTTTTTAGAGGATTTAGGATTATCTGAACCTGGTTCTGGTAAGTTGATTCGTGGTGCTTATAAATTATTGAATCTAGAGACCTATTTTACTGCAGGTGTAAAAGAGGTTCGTGCTTGGACCATTCCTGTTGGTGCTACTGCTCCACAAGCAGCAGGAGTTATACATACCGATTTTGAAAAAGGATTTATTAGAGCGGAAGTTATTGCTTATGATGACTATGTAGCTTACGGAAGTGAAGCTAAAGTAAAAGAAGCTGGTAAAATGCGTGTGGAAGGTAAAGAATACATTGTAAAAGATGGTGATGTAATGCACTTCAGGTTTAATGTGTAATTTTTTTTAGCTGTGGGTGTCGTAATTCTTCACTAAAACTAAAGGACTATATTTTTTATACAGACTATTTTTGCTGACGATGTTAAAAAGATCATCTTCAGCAACTATAGGTGTTATATACGCCATTTTAGGTGTAGTACTATTTTCTGCTAAGGCAGTAATGGTGAAACTAGCCTATACCTATCAAGTAGATTACCTTACTTTATTGCTATTTAGAATGGTGTTTTCGCTGCCATTTTATGTAGTTATAGCTTTTTGGAAAAAGCCAGTTGCATCAAGAAATATAAAAAGTATTGACTGGATTTGGTTATTTTTCTTTGGATTTTTAGGCTATTACTTAGCAAGTTTGTTTGACTTTATGGGGCTGCAGTATTTAAAAGCAGGTTTAGAGCGTATCATCCTATTTATTTATCCAACAATTGTAGTGTTGCTCTCTTGGATATTTTTTAAAAAGAAACTTTCTGAAAATCAATTGCTCGCAATTTTCGTTACTTACTTAGGGGTGCTTGTTACTTTTTGGGATGAAATTGGATTGCAGAGTGATGATATAGTGTTAGGAGGGTTTTTGATATTTTTAAGTGCAATCACATATGCGGCTTATTTGGTAGGTAGTGGATGGTTAATTCCAAAGTTTGGAGTAATGCAATTTACTTCTTACGCAATGATAGTTTCTACCTTATGTGTAACGCTTCATTATTTCTTTCAAGGAAATTTCGATTTATTTAATTATCCTAAAGAAGTTTATTTTTTAGGTTTGGCAATGGCTATTTTTTCAACATTAATTCCTTCATTTTTAGTTTCAGCAGCCATTGAGCGCTTAGGGGCATCAACATTTTCAATATTTGGTAGTTTAGGGCCAATATCTACAATTCTCTTAGCTTTCCTATTTTTAGATGAACGTATTTCTGTGCTTCAATTTGTTGGAATGTTCATTGTAATTATTGGAGTAACTTTGGTATCTAGGAAAAACAAAAAATAAAGTATATTTTTGTTGCAACAAGGGGTTTACTTAGTAAATCTAATAATATCAACAAAACTAAATCGCACATTGTTGATTACTTTCGGGATGCGTAGTTTTATCTTTCCATTACACTTGTTATATTAGCGACACTTTCGAAGAAACCCCAACATGTCAGAAAATACAAAATATACCGAAGATAATATCCGTTCACTGGACTGGAAGGAGCATATTCGCTTACGTCCAGGGATGTATATAGGTAAATTAGGAGATGGTTCCTCAGCAGATGACGGAATCTATATTCTATTAAAAGAAGTTATAGATAACTGTATTGACGAATTCGTTATGGGTTCGGGCAAGACTATCGATATTAATATTAAAGAGAATTTAGTTACCGTTCGTGATTATGGCCGTGGGATTCCGCTAGGTAAAGTTGTAGATGTGGTGTCTAAAATGAATACCGGTGGTAAATATGATTCTAGGGCTTTTAAAAAATCGGTGGGATTAAACGGAGTAGGTACAAAAGCTGTAAATGCATTATCCACCTTTTTTAAAGTGGAGTCATCACGAGATAATCAATCAAAGTCTGCGGAGTTTCATCAAGGTAATTTGGTTGCGGAAGAGGGGCCACTAGATTCAACAAAAAGAAAAGGAACTAAAGTTTCTTTTATTCCTGATGAAGTAATTTTTAAAAAATATAAGTATCGTAATGAGTATATAGAGCGCATGCTCAAAAACTATGTGTATTTAAATCCGGGACTTACCATTGTTTTTAATGGAGAGAAGTTTTTTTCAGAAAACGGACTTAAAGATCTTTTAGAGGATAATAATAATGTTGAAGACATGTTGTATCCGGTTATTCATTTAAAAGGGGATGATATTGAGATTGCGATTACACACAGTAAAACGCAATATAGTGAGGAGTATCATTCTTTTGTGAATGGGCAGCATACCACCCAAGGGGGTACGCATCAAGCAGCATTTCGTGAAGCTATTGCAAGAACTATTCGCGATTTTTATGGTAAAAATTACGAAGCATCCGATATTCGGAAATCTATTATTTCTGCTATAGCAATTAAAGTAACTGAGCCAGTATTTGAGAGTCAAACAAAAACAAAATTGGGTTCTACAGATATGGGGGGTGATTTTCCAACTGTAAGAACTTATATAAATGATTTTATTGGTACTAAGCTAGATAATTATCTGCATAAAAATCCTGACACGGCTGAAAAATTGCAACGTAAGATTATGCAGGCGGAAAAAGAAAGGAAAGAACTTTCTGGGATTCGTAAATTAGCAAAAGATAGAGCGAAGAAATCTAATTTGCACAATAAGAAATTACGTGACTGTCGTGTGCACTTGGGTGATACAAAAAACGATAGGTATTTAGAAAGTACTTTATTCATTACAGAGGGAGATTCTGCATCTGGTTCTATTACTAAATCTCGTGATGTGAATACACAAGCAGTTTTTAGTCTAAGGGGTAAACCATTGAATTCGTATGGTATGTCAAAAAAGATTGTCTACGAAAACGAAGAATTTAATTTATTACAGGCAGCATTGAATATTGAAGATTCAATGGAAGATCTCCGTTATAACAATATTGTTATTGCAACAGATGCCGATGTTGATGGGATGCATATTCGATTGTTACTGATTACCTTTTTTCTTCAGTTTTTTCCTGAATTGATAAAAGAGAATCATTTATATATCTTGCAAACACCATTGTTTAGGGTTCGAAATAAAAAACAAACATTCTATTGTTACAGCCCCGAGGAGAAACTTGCAGCAATTGAAGCCTTATCAGGAAAGCCTGAGTTAACCCGATTTAAAGGTTTGGGGGAAATTTCTCCTGATGAGTTTAAACATTTTATTGGTGCTGATATTCGATTGGAACCAGTGATGTTGGATAAGAATATGTCTATAGAGAGTTTACTTGAATTTTATATGGGTAAAAATACACCAGACAGACAAAAATTTATAATTGAAAACCTTAAAGTAGAGTTAGACCTAGTAGAGGATAACTAAATATAAACCAAAATAATACGATTCTTTCTAGATGGAAGAGAACGAAGAGCTGAACGAAGGAAATATAGATAACCCAGAGAATATAGATAATCAAGAGAATGCTCAAGATTCCTTAACGAAAGTTACAGGAATGTATAAAGATTGGTTTTTAGATTATGCTTCTTATGTTATTTTAGAACGAGCAGTACCAGCAATTGAAGATGGGTTTAAGCCTGTTCAAAGACGTATCATGCATGCTTTGAAAGAGCTTGATGATGGTCGTTACAATAAGGTAGCTAATGTTGTAGGACACACCATGCAGTATCATCCCCATGGAGATGCGAGTATTGCTGATGCCATGGTGCAGATTGGTCAGAAAGAGTTGTTGATAGATACACAAGGAAACTGGGGGAATATTTTAACTGGCGATAGAGCTGCTGCATCGAGATATATTGAGGCGCGACTTTCGAAATTTGCTTTGGAGGTTATCTTTAGTCCTAAAATTACCGATTGGCAGTCTTCCTACGATGGCCGAAAAAAAGAGCCAGTAAATTTACCTGTAAAATTTCCTTTATTATTAGCGCAAGGAGCAGAAGGTATTGCGGTAGGGTTATCAACAAAAGTACTACCTCATAATTTCATTGAGTTAATTGATGCTTCTATAAAACATTTAAAAGGGCAGCGCTTTACAATATTTCCAGATTTCCCTACTGCCGGAATTATCGATGTTAGTAATTATAATGATGGCTTAAGAGGTGGTAAAATTCGGGTACGTGCCAAAATTTCACAATTAGATAGGAATACCTTGGTTATTAATGAGATACCTTATGGCACTAATACTTCTTCTTTAATAGATTCTATCTTAAAAGCAAATGAGAAAGGGAAAATAAAAGTCCGAAAAATTGAGGATAATACAGCGGCAGATGTTGAGATATTAATTCACTTACCATCTGGTTTGTCTCCAGATAAAACCATCGATGCCTTGTATGCTTTTACAGCTTGCGAATCATCAATTTCGCCTTTAGGGTGTATCATAGAGGATAATAAGCCACTTTTTGTAGGTGTTACAAAAATGCTAGAGCATTCAACTGATCTTACGGTTGAGCTGTTGAAAGCGGAATTAGAGGTTCAGTTAGGAGAGCTTGAAGAGCAGTGGCATTTCGCTTCATTAGAGCGTATTTTTATAGAGAATCGTATTTACCGTGATATAGAAGAGGAAGAAACATGGGAGGGTGTAATTAAAGCTATTGATGAAGGATTAAAGCCGCATACCAAACATTTAAAGCGGATTGTTACTGAGGATGATATTGCACGTCTAACTGAGATTCGTATCAAACGTATTTCAAAATTCGATATCGATAAAGCGCAGCAGTTAATTGATGGTCTTGAAGATAAAATTGCAGAAGTTAATCATCACCTTGCACATTTAATCAATTTTGCTATTGATTATTTTAAAAATCTAAAATTAAAATATGGTAAGGATCGGGAGCGTAAATCTGAAATTCGCGTTTTTGATGATATAGAAGCGACAAAAGTAGCAATCCGTAATACAAAACTTTACGTAAATAGAGAAGAAGGTTTTGTAGGAACTTCGTTGAAACGTGATGAGTATATTACAGATTGTAGTGATATAGATGATATTATTATCATGACCAAGAGTGGTGAAATGATGATTACAAAGGTTGATGCGAAAACTTTTGTTGGTAAAAACATCATTCATGTAGCTGTCTTTAAAAAGAAAGATAAAAGAACCATTTATAATATGGTTTATAAAGATGGTAAAGGTGGGCCTAGTTATATAAAAAGGTTTAATGTCACTGGTGTTACTAGAGATAGGATCTATGACTTAACTAATGGTAGTCCAAATTCGGAGATTTTATATTTTTCTGAGAACCCCAATGGAGAAGCGGAAATTATAACTGTTCTTTTGAGGCAAGCAGGAAGTATTAAAAAATTAAAATGGGATATCGATTTTTCAGATGTGCTGATAAAGGGTAGAGCCTCAAAGGGTAATATTGTCACTAAATATGCTATAAAGCGAATAGAATTAAAAGAAAAGGGTGTTTCGACACTTAAGCCTCGTAAAATTTGGTTTGATGATGTTGTGCGCAGATTAAATGTTGATGGTCGAGGTGAGTTATTGGGAGAGTTTAGAGGTGAAGACTTATTACTTGTAGTGACTCAAAAGGGTGTTGCAAAAACCTTTTTGCCAGAGTTGACGGCACATTTTGATGAAGATATGGTTGTCTTGGAAAAATGGATACCGAATAAGCCTTTGTCAGCGATCTATTATGATGGTGAAAAGGACAGGTATTATATAAAAAGGTTTTTGATTGAGAATGAAAATCGAGAAGATGTATTTATTTCTGAACACCCAAAATCGTTTTTAGAATTAGTTTCGACAGATTGGCGTCCGGTAGTTGAAATTGAATTCTCTAAAGCTAGAGGTAAAGATGCGAAACCAAGTCAAAAAGTAGATATAGAAGACTTTATAGCTATTAAGGGAATAAAAGCTTTAGGTAATCAATTGACATCTGGAAAGGTGAAAAATATTAATGCATTAGAGCCTTTAGCTTATATTGAGCCAGAACCAATACCTGCAAAGGACATGGAGGTTATCGATGAGGAATCTGTTTCCAATGATTCAAAAGATGACGCTAATGCAATGAGTTCTGGTAAAGATGAAACTCCTGAAAAAAATAAATCTGACGGAGATGATGATCAGCCAACTTTATTTTAAGCGTATAGCATGAGAAAATTTTTCGAAGAATTTAAAAACTTCGCCATTAAAGGCAACTTAATGGATATGGCTATAGGTATCATTATTGGAACAGCGTTTAATAATGTGGTAAGCGTGCTGGTTAAAAAAATAATAATGCCACCTTTATCTTTGTTGACAGATGATGTTAACCTTCACGCTAAGAAATTTGTTTTAAGAACTGCTAGTGATAGTAGGGAAGAAGTGGCAATTGGCTATGGGGAGTTAATTGAAGTGTTGATTGATTTTTTTATTGTAGCACTTACAATTTTTGTGGTAATTAAGTTTTTTAATAGGTTTAAGTCGAAGTCGGAAGATCCTAAAAATAAAGAAGTTGAGACACCAAAAAATATTGAATTATTGTCAAATATGGAAAAGCTATTACGAGAGCAGAACGAAATATTGAAGAAATCAAAAGAGTAAATTTAAAAGCGACTATTGTAGCTTAATGTTAAACCTGTATTATTTAATTACGAATAGTACTACCTTTAGAGAAATTTTTTTTATGGATTTTGTAAACCCCCTAGTGTATGGTGCCCCATGCTTTATTATTTTTATTTTACTTGAATTAACATATAGTAAAAATCATGATGATCATCATGATTTATATGATTGGAATGATCTTTTTGCTAGTGGTTTTATGGGAGTGGGTTCGGCTGTTCTTGCGGCTTTTCTTAAGGTGGTTTCAGCGATTGTAATTTTTACTTTTGTGTACGATATTTTTAATCCTCTGGTTGGTGATGTCCGTACAAATATATTGGGTTATGAATCTTTTGGATTTGCTTGGTATATATGGCTTTTGTGTCAATTGGCAGATGATTTTACGTATTATTGGTTTCATAGAGCAAATCATGAAATTCGAATTTTATGGGCCGCACACATTGTACATCATTCTTCCGATAACTTTAATTTAGGAACTGCTGTGCGAAACGGTTGGTTCACTCTTTTATATAAGCCTTTCTTTTACATGTGGATGCCAGCTATAGGGTTTTCGCCAGAAATGGTTGTTTTTTGTTTAGGTATAGAGGCTTTGTGGCAATTTCAACTGCATACAGTTTTGCTTCCTAAATTAGGTATTTTTGAAAAATTTATGAATACTCATACAATGCATCAAGCGCATCATGCGCAAAATGTGGAGTATTTAGATAAGAATCATGGAGGGTTCTTAAATATTTTTGATAAATTATTTGGTACTTGGATTGCACTCGATGATTCTATAGATGTAAAATACGGTGTTATACATGCTCCAAGCTCTAATAATCCTATAGTTATATTGACGCATGAATTTAAAGACATTTGGAATGATGTGAAGAAGTCTAAGAAGCTGTCACATGCCTTTATGTATATTTTCGGACCTCCAGGCTGGAGCCCTGATGGAAGTACGCTTACCGTAAAGCAGCAGCAGCGACTCTTCAAAAAACATAGCACAGATAATCCAGAGGTAGTGTACAGTAGACCTAACTAATTTGGTGTTATTTAATGGGTAACTAATTTAAGTCCCACAATTGAAGCAATAAGGGTTGTAATAAAAAAGAGCCTCCAGAAGTCTGCTGGTTCTTTAAATAGTATAATTCCAATTAAAACAGTGCCAACAGCGCCAATTCCTGTCCATACAGCATATGCTGTTCCCATTGGTAGTTCTCGAGTTGCTTTAATGAGTAAAATCATGCTAATTGTTAGGCACACAATAAACCCGACGTACCAGTACATAGCAATTGCTCCAGATGCTTCTTTAGCCTTGCTTAAGCAAGTAGCAAAACCGACTTCAAAAAGTCCCGCAATAATAAGCAGTATCCAGTTCATTCTCTTAAATTTGTTTTATAGGTGTGGGAATATAAATTGAATTTATGTGTGGTTCAGCATTTTATTGCAACTTAAATAAGCGCTATAAAGAGCACTTAGTGAATTATAGAAAATAAGACAATTAAGATTTATTTAGTGGTAAAGTGAATTTGAAATCACTTCCTTTTCCCTCTTTACTTTCTACCCAGATTGTACCCCCGAGTTTCTCTACAAATTCCTTGCATAGAATTAAGCCTAAACCGGATCCTTTTTCATTAGCAGTGCCTAAAGATGATGTGTTTGTGCTATTACTGAATAGTTTTTCACACATTGCATTATTGATTCCAATTCCATTATCAGAAATGGTAACTTCTACTAGATGTTGCTGCAAAAGTGTAAAGATACTTATTTTACCTCCAGGTTTGGTGAATTTGATTGCATTAGAAACAAGGTTCCGAAGAACGGTTTTGATCATTTTTTCATCGGACAAAAATTGAATTTCCTCTGATGTAATCTGTTTTAATAAAATATTTTTAGCCCTTGCAATTGAATTTGACTGTTCAATTACTTCTTGTATTAAAGTTGGTAAGCTAATTTTTTCTGGTTTATAATTAATTTGTCCAGTTTGTGATTTTGCCCATTTTAATAAATTTTCAAGTAGAACGAGTGTATTTTTGGCAGTAGAATTTATCATTTCTGAGTACACTTCAGATGTTGAAACGTCTGACTCTTTTACACTTTCGCTTAAAAGCTCCGATAATCCAATTATATTGCTAAACGGACTTCTAAGATCATGACCAATGATTGAAAAGAGCTTATCTTTCATAGCATTAAGCTGTCTAAACTGTGCTTCACTTTTTTTTAAGTCTTCTTCTGCTTTTTTACTTTCAGTAATATCACGAATTACACCAATAATAAATTTTGTGCCACTAGAATTAATATGTCGAGATTTTCGTGTTGAAATTATAAGTGTTCCCCTTCCTTTTATACTTAAAGTTTCCTCATTAATGTTTTCAATTCCATTCAAAAGAACCAGCTTGTCAATTTTTAAAAAACTCTCTCGTTCCTCGGATGGAACATTATCTTCAAGTGTTTTTCCAATTATTTCTTCTCTTGTAAGGTTAAACATTTCGCAAAAAGCATCATTAACGAAGAGCAATCTACTTTGGTTGTCTTTAATAAATAAAGAGTCGCCCATGGTGTTGAGAATTGATAAGGTGTATTCTTGACAATCTTCTTCATTTTGAATATGAGATTTTAATTGAAGAATTTCATTTTGCATTTTGAGTTCGGCAATCTGATTTTTTAATTCCTGATGGGTTGGTTTATTGTTCATCTATTAAAAATGCGTATAACCATCATGGACAAGTTTTAGTGAATGTGCAGGTTAAAAAAAACAATAATTTTAAACTTGTATTAATGGTACTGTTTATTGTGGTTGAATGTGTTACAAGTTAATTAAAAAGTTTAAAATGTTAAACTATTAGATATTAGTTATTTAGCGATTTATAACTCTGCTTTTTCAAAGAGTTATGGATTGTTTGGATTTTAATTTTTAAGCTTTAAAAGAATTATGCACTGGTTTGAGGCGGTTTATTTTGTGATGAATTGTAATTCAATTGCGGCGAAGAATAGGCGTTTAAAACAGCATAAGATAGTCCTTAGGTGGTAAATGTATGCTGAGGGAGCATTGTAAAGCTGTAAGCCTTGTTATTCTTACTATTAATAGAATAACAAGGCTTACAGCTATGTTTGGTTTTAAATGTTATTCTGTTTCGTCTGGTACTTCAATTGCAGGTTTTTTATTCTTTTTCATGCGCATATCAAAAAACTCAACCATTAAAGAAAAGGTAATAGAGAAATACAAGTATCCTTTAGGTATAGTACCTACTTCATTACCAAACACAATGAGGTGATTGATATGTGCTGATTCTGCGATTAACATAAAACCAATTAATATTAAGAATGATAATCCTAAAACTTGAATTGATGGGTGTTTGTTTACAAAATCTCCAACCGGGTTTGCAAATAGCATCATAATTAAAACAGATATGACTACTGCGACAATCATTAATATTAGAGCGTCAGTAGGATTTGGCGATATTCCATTCGTCATTCCAATGGCTGTTAAAATAGAATCGAAAGAGAAGACAATGTTAATGATAGTTATTTGCACGATAGCACTAGAAAGGGTTTTTTTACGATGGCTTTTTACTTCGCGTTCATCATGACCTTTATCTTCTATTTTTTCATGAATTTCTTTAGTGCTTTTGTAAAGCAAAAATAGTCCCCCTAAAAATAGAATTAATCCTTGGCCACTTATACCACCAGTAATCCAAGATTCGTTAAGAACTAAAAATGGTTTTTTCATTGCTGTAAGTAATGAAATACCAAACAAGAGTAAAATACGTAAAACCATAGCTAGTACGAGTCCAATAGTAGTAGCTTTTTTTCGTTGACTTGGTTCTAACTTTCCAGCAGCAATGCTGATAAATATAATATTATCTATTCCTAAGATAATTTCTAAAAAAGTAAGTGTTAATAAAGCAATCCAAGCATCCGGACTTGTGAAAATTTCAAACATAGTTAGTTGGTTTTTATAGCTGTTCCTTTAAATTTATTAGTTTTTCCTACCACATTGTATTCAAAAGTATATGAATCTTTAGTGGTAGATAGTATTTTGTAGTGAATGGGTGTTTTTTTATCACTAGGGTTTAAGACAAACTCGCAATCATTTATCCATCGAACTGTAGCGGTATCTATTTTATTTTCGTAATGTTCAATACTGTACTTATCTGTTCGTATAAAATTACTACTCTTCTTTTCTCCGTTTACTTCATATTCAAAGGTGAAGGCGCCTATTTTAAAATCACTACAGTTACGCTCTGGTTGATAACAAGAAGTAAAAATTAAAATAAATATCAGGCAAATAAAAATTCGGTTTCCCATAGGTACAAAATAAAGAAAATTTGTTGGGATGCACTACATAAGAATTCTCCAATATGTGTTAATACTAAAAAAAAATAATTGGTCTATAAATGATTATACGATTCAAAACTACCATCGTCATAAAATATAATCACCTTTTCAATGTTTTTTTGCGTAGATTTTTTTTTGAGGGCGACATGTTCTTTTGTGACATCACTAATTGGAGTAGCGGTAGAAATTGACTTTTCTGATTTGGATGGAAAGGAACCTTTGCCGTTCAGTAGCCAATACAAATTTACTTCAGGAAAGGCAGTAGTAACTTTTAGAACAAACTCTAAACTTGGTTTGTTTCTACCCGAAAGTAGGTGGGAAATACTTGAGCGTTGAACCGCTATTTTGTCTGCAAAAGCTGAAGCGGAAAGTCCGTAAAAGTCTAAAATTTTATCGATTCGTTTTATAAATTCTTCTGAATTTATCATTGTAATTTTATTTTACTGTTCTGTTGTATTTTTTTGTACTTCTATCTGCTTTTACAATTTAATGCTCTATGTCTATGCTTTAATAACAAGTCTATATGATAGTTTTTAATTCTCTGATTTACTTTACGTTACGCATGTATTATAAATTTTCGGCATAGTGCACTTATTTTCAAGTTACAATTGTATATTAGCTTGAGGTTATTATACGATTATCGTATACAAATGTAAATAATGATGATTACAATTGTAAAAAAAAATGAACTTATTTTTGTAATCAATTTGAAGCATAAGAATGGCCAATTTAAAAGCAATACACAGTACAATTAAAGTGAACTCTATTCAAGGAAGGTATATCACAAATGATGACGTTTTTCCATTTTTAGAAAAGCTAGAACAAAAGTTCGTAGTCGAAAATATTGGAATATCTGTATTGGGGAAAACGATAAAATCTGTCACTTTCGGTACGGGTGCCCATAAGATATTTATGTGGTCACAAATGCATGGAAATGAATCTACGACCACCAAGGCTGTTTTAGATCTTCTAAATTTCATGAGTGTCGATTCTGATTTAGCGCTTACCATTTTAGAAAAATGTACTATAAAAATAATTCCGATCTTAAATCCAGATGGTGCGGAAGTTTATACACGCGTAAATGCAAACGAGGTAGATTTGAATCGTGATGCACAAAATAGGTTGCAGCCAGAAAGTAGAGTGCTTCGAGATAACTATGAAAAATTTCAACCTGATTATTGTTTTAACCTCCATGATCAACGTACGATTTTTAATGTTGGTCCTACAGCAAAACCTGCTACAGTTTCTTTTTTAGCTCCAGCTCATGATGAAGAGCGCAGTATTTCAGAAACACGGGGAGAAAGTATGCAATTAATAGTCGCCATGAATCAAGAATTACAAAAGTATATTCCTGGACAAGTAGGGAGGTATGATGATGGTTTTAATGCCAATTGTGTAGGGGATACTTTTCAAATGCTTAATAAGCCTACTATTTTATTTGAATCAGGTCATTTCCCTGAGGATTATGAAAGAGAAGAGACTAGAGCTTTGATATTTTGCGCTATATTAAAAGGGGTGCGTGTTATTGCGGAACAAACTATTGGAGAATACGAGCAAAAAAAGTATTTTGAAATCCCTGAAAATGGAAAACTTTTTTATGATATTCTTATAAAGAATATAGAAATCATCAGTAATTCATTGCCAAAAGATACATCTGTCGGAATATTATTCAAAGAACAGTTGGTTTCTAAAAAATTAACGTTTATTCCAAAAATAGAAAAAATTGAAAAATTTGACTCGTATTTTGGACATGTAACATATAATTGCCTGAATATTAGCGATTTGAAAAAAATAGAAGCTGACAAAATACTATATGATTTGCTAATTAGAAATTGAATTATCTTATTCAATAATACTAATTCCTTACGTTTTTGTTAAAATTATTTAACTTTTATTGAATTTAATTTCTTAATTGGTTACTTTTGCCCAAAATAACACTAACAAATGGGAAAAGTAAAATTAGACGAAATAGACCACCAAATTCTGGATATGTTAATCGATAATACCAGAACACCTTTTACTGATATTGCAAAGAAACTTTTAATTTCTGCTGGAACTGTTCATGTTCGAGTAAAGAAAATGGAAGAAGCGGGCATCATTAAGGGTTCTTCATTAACTTTAGATTATGTAAAGTTAGGCTATGCTTTTATTGCATATGTTGGAATTTTCTTAGAGAAAACACATCAGACAAAATTTGTTTTAGAACGTCTAAATCAAATACCTAATGTTACTGTTGCTCATATCACAACAGGTAAATTCAATATTTTTTGTAAAATTAGAGCAAAAGATACGAACCATGCTAAAAATATCATTTTTAAAATTGATGATATTGATGGTATTAGTAGAACAGAAACTATGATTTCATTAGAGGAAAGTATAAACGATAAAAAACGATTAATGCATACCATTTTTAATGAAATGTAAATTATTTCTTTTTATTTATCATATTGAAATCCCAAGCGAAGTACGTTTGGGATTTTTTAATTAACCTATATCGTATAATTATGAAAGCATCTGAACTTAGTCCGGAAGATTATAATCCCTATTATCATAACTATATTTCAACTTTACAGGATGAAAATTTGATACCTACTTTGAATAAAGATCTTGATAATACTAAAGATTTTATAGAAAAAATTGGGAATAAAAAATGGAATTTTGCTTATGGTAAAGATAAATGGACAACCGTGGAAGTCTTATTGCATATTATAGATACGGAGCGAGTTTTTCAGTATAGAGCACTTTGCTTTGCTAGGAATGATAAATCACTTTTTCCAGGCTTTGACCAAGATGATTATGTTATGCATTCGAATGCGAATACAAGAAGTAAAGAAAATATTCTGAATGAATTTATTGCTGTTCGTAAATCAACTATAGCGTTGTTTGAATCTTTAGATGAAAATATCTTGCAAAAAAGGGGGGTTGCAAGTAACTCGGCAATGAGTGTTGCCGCGACTGGATTTATTATTTTGGGTCATGCAAGACACCACCAGCGCATATTAGAAGAACGGTATTTAATCTTGTAAATCAAAGTCTACTTCGGTCTCATACTCGTTTTTATAGGTTACTTCTATTCCTTCAGCTGTGTCTTCGTTACTTAGTTCAGGTTTGGATTCTAGCTCTTTTTCGATGGAATCATCAAAATTGGCAATAAAGTTAGAGAGACTTTTACTTATCTTAACAAGATATATAATCTCTTCTGTTTTAACTTCTACCGCTTCAACAATTTCACCATGCATATTTTTAAATGCTATAATGTCTGAATCTCCATACCCATGAGGATAGCTTTCAATTAATAATGCTGCCACTTCGTGGCTTAATTTTTTGTAATCTACAAGTTTGCGTAACATAGTTTGGTTGGTTTTTTGATTATATACCTAAACTATGATTTTTTATTTTTTAAAATTAGTAAGAGTTGTAAAACCTTGATTTTTAGTGTATGAAGTGGCTATTCTTTGTAGTATGCGAAAGCTTGTAGGAATAAATCTTGGGGTACTTTCACATCAATTATCGTTTCTCCAATGTTTTTTAGCAAAACAAAATTTACATTGCCATGAGAATTTTTCTTATCAAATTTTAATAGTTTTAAAATGTTTTCTATAGTAGTATCAGAAAACGCTACCTTTTTATATCTACTTAAAAAAGTACTTTTTATAGCTGTTAATTCGTCTAATGAAAGATTGGTTAGTTTATAGGATAAAAATCCTTCTAAGATCATTCCAACCGCAATGGCTTCACCGTGCAGTAACAATTCGTGTTCATCACTTTCTAAAAAATAGGATTCAATTGCATGCCCTAAGGTATGCCCATAATTCAAGATTTTTCGAATATTCTGTTCCGTAGGATCTTGTAATACAACCTCATTTTTAATTGATACAGAATGATAAATCAAAGCATCGATACCTTCAAAACCTCCTAATAATTGCAGTTGGTTCCAGTACTTTTTATCTTTAATTAATCCGTGTTTTAACATTTCAGCAAAACCACTTTGCATCTGACGTTCTTCTAAGGTTTTTAAAAAATTAGAAATTACTAATACCATAACAGGTTGGTTAATAACCCCCACTTGATTTTTAAGAGAGCCTAAATCAACGCCAGTTTTTCCACCTACAGAAGCATCAACCATAGAAAGTAGGGTAGTTGGTACATTGATGAAATCTATACCTCGTTTAAAAGTTGAAGCTACAAAACCACCCAAATCGGTAACAACGCCACCGCCAATATTAATCAAAACACTTTTTCTATCCGCATCTAATTCCGATAATATTTCCCATACCTGTGTGCAGGTTGCTATATTCTTGTGAATTTCTCCTGATTCTATTTCTATAATTTCGTATTCATAATCACCATTTATTTCTGCCATAAATTGAGCCAGACAGCAATCATGTGTGTTCTCATCAACGAGTATAAAAACCTTTGAGTAATTGACTTTTGCTAAATGCTCATTTACAGCTTGGTAAGCTGTGTTATTAAAATGTACTGCGTAAGAGGATGAGGTGATGGATTTCATTTAGTTAAAACTTTGCTGCAAAATAAACACTATTTTTAGTTCTAAGAATACATTTTGAGTAGTTATATTTGATTCCTTATAAAAATGATAAAAATGAAATCTATTTTTGAGGATACTGCAACAGCTTTTGCGCTAAAAACAGACGCAGAGTTAGAACGTGCATATTTTTTGTTTAAAATGATAGCTAATGAGCCTTTGGTTAAAATTGGTACCGCTATGACCAATTTCGCTATAAAAGCACATTTACCGGTAGAAGGATTAATAAGAGCTACTGTGTTTGATCATTTTTGTGGAGGTATTAATGAGAAAGATTGTTTACCTGTAGTAGATAAATTATATACTAAAGGAGTAAGTTCAGTTCTTGACTATTCCGTTGAAGGTAAAGATGAAGAAGATCCTTTTGATAATGCGTTAGCGACTATCTTGAATGTTTTAGATTTTGTAAAAGAGAAAGATGCCATCCCGTTTGCCGTTTTTAAACCATCTGGTTATGGTAGGTTTAGTTTGTTTCAAAAAATCAGTGAAGGCGTAGCACTTACGGAAAAAGAAGAATCTGAGTGGAATAGAGTAGTAGCTCGTTTTGACAAAACATGTAAGAAAGCCTATGATTTGGATGTTGCTTTATTAGTAGATGGTGAAGAAAGCTGGATGCAAGGTGCAGCGGATAAATTGGTAGAGGATATGATGATGAAGTACAACAAGCAAAAAGCTGTTGTGTTTAATACGTTGCAATTGTATCGTTGGGATCGATTAGATTATCTTAAAGAACTGCATGAAAAGGCAAAGAAGGAAGGTTTTAAAATAGGAATGAAAGTAGTTCGAGGAGCTTATATGGAGAAAGAGAATGATAGAGCCGAAGAAAAAGGCTATCCTTCTCCAATATGTGGCTCTAAGCAGGCGACAGATAAAAATTTTGATACTGTGGTAGCATTTATGGTAGAACATTTAGGTGATATGTCGATTTTTGCTGGTACGCATAACGAGGAAAGCTGTTATAAATTAATGGAGTTGATGAAGCAGAAAAGCATTGAACCTAATAATTCTAATGTGTGGTTTGGCCAATTATATGGTATGAGTGATCATATCTCATTTAATTTAGCAGCGAACGGTTATAATGTTGCAAAATATTTGCCCTTCGGACCCGTTAGAGATGTAATGCCGTATTTGATTCGTAGAGCGGAAGAGAATACTTCGGTAGCAGGACAAACGACCCGAGAGCTCAATTTATTAAAGCAAGAACGTAAACGTAGAAAAATTTAAACAAAAAAGTCAGATTATTAAATCTGACTTTTTTGTTTTTGAACCAACCTTATTTGAGTCTGTTATTGTATCGATTCAATTACAATTTTATTCGGGCAATTGGTAACTTTTAGCGTTTGTTCTTTATCGTCTATTTCCTGGTTAATAAGATAGATTTTACAAGGTTTAGATTTAGTGTCGCTATTCTTAAAATCTACATCTCCATTAATGAAAAATGCTTTAATTTCTAGGGAGTCTATTTCACCGGAAGCTAGCATACTTGTTACCTCGTCGGAATAGGAGTACGATTTAGAGCGTAAATCTTTTAACACTCTGCAGTTAGGTAAGTAACAAAATTCTGTTCCTGTTTCTTTTGCCTTATTCTTAAAAAAGAAAACAAGAAATACAATTCCGATAGAAAGACCGAATAAAAAGAAACCTAATCGTTTTAAAAATGACATATGTTGATTTAAAATATAAGAAAGTTAATATCACTGTAAGAAAGGTCAAACCATTCTCCAACAGATTTATTGGTTAGGATACCTCTGTAAAAATAAAGTCCGTTTCTAAGGCCCTTATCAAAACGCAATGCATTTTCTACACCGCCATCTTCACCAATTTTTAATAAATATGGTGTAAAGATATTGCTAATAGATATGGAAGCAGTCTTAGGGTATCGAGAAGGTATATTTGGTACGGCATAGTGGATTACGCCATATTTTTCTTTAGTTGGTGCATCATGAGTGGTAATCTCACTGGTTTCAAAACAGCCCCCCATATCAATACTCACATCGATAATCACGGCGCCCTTTTTCATATGTTCTACCATGGTCTGAGATACAACAACAGGAGACCTATCTTTTCCTCTAGTGGCACCAATAGCTACATCGCAGCGTTTTAATGCTTTTAATAGGTTTTTAGGTTGAATGGTTGAGGTGTACACTGTTTGGCGCAGATGTGATTGAATATTTCTAAGCTTGGTAATCGAATTGTCAAATATTTTAACGTTGGCGCCTAAACCAATTGCGGAACGAGCAGCGAACTCACCAACAGTTCCTGCGCCAATAATTACCACTTCTACAGGAGGCACACCGCTTATGTTCCCAAACATAAGTCCGTTTCCTTTATTGGTGTTGGCCATAATTTCAGATGCGATGAGTACTGATGATATCCCTGCAATCTCACTAAGAGAACGCACGGCTGGGTATTTACCATCATCATCCATTATGTATTCAAAAGCAATAGCTGTAATTCGCTTTTGTGCTAGTTTTTCAAAGTATTTTTTTGATTGTGTTTTAATTTGTAGAGCAGAAATAATGGTGGTTTGCGGATTCATTAGCTCTATTTCTGCAAGGGTAGGCGGCTCCACTTTTAATAATATAGCGCAGCCAAATACTTTTTTGGTGTCACGCGTAATTTCAGCACCGGCATTGGTATAGTCTATATCTGAAAAATGGGCACCTTCGCCGGCTCCAGCTTCCATAAGTACTCTATGGCCATTAGCGGTAATTGCATTCACTGCATCTGGAGTTAAGCAAATACGCTTTTCCTGGTATTGATTTTCTTTAGGAATTCCGATAAAAAGCTCCCCTTTTTGGCGGAGCACTTCTAAGGTTTCTTCTTGCGGTAGTAATTGTTGCTTACTAAATGGCGAAGTTGGCTGGTTCATATAGTGTAAATCATGTCATATAACCCTATAAAAATAAGGAACTATCTATATGATTAAGATAGTAAAAACAAATTTACAACTTTTTAGCTTCAGCTTCTTTTTCTTTTTGCAAACGTTCTCTTTCTTTGTATGATTTTAATTCTGCATCCATGGCCTCCAAATCTATACCGAGTACATGCTTGTCAAAAAGTTTTACTCTAATAAAATAAACAAATGGGGTGATGAATAACATTATGGGGATTAACCAAAAAATTTCTATTTCATCAATAGTTTTAGTATCATTCATGATTGATCCAAAAATTTGGAAAGCATACATCGCTATGGGTATTAAAATAATGTGATACCACCAATGTTTACAAGTGAAAAACCACAATATTAAGAGTAATAACGGAATCAATTTACCCATCAATAGCCACATGGTTATCTTGATACTCAAATTAAACTTGCTTTCGTAGGTGAAAAACCAAGCATCAAAAACAGGTTGATCAGGAAAATAATTATAAAGGTAAAATAGATATGGAGTAATCCCTATTAGTACCGCTACAATACTACCAATTAAAATACTCTTAGATTTTTTATTTGAAGAATCAGTCTTTTTTGGTGTATTGCTATCAGTCATTTTTTAAATTAATCAAAATTTCACAATGCAATAACAAAAAAAAAGGGTTTCTAGTATATAGAAACCCTTTATTTTTTTTTAATAGGATGTTATCCTACATTAGGAATTTTCACTTTTGTTTTGTCTACTCCGACATTGGGAATTTTCACTTTTGTTTTGTCAACAGCATCATTTTCATAAACTGCATCATCGTGAGATGCCGAAGAGGTGCATGAAGCTAATGCAAAGCATACAATAGCAGCTAATGCTAATAGGGGTTTTTTTGTGTTCATCGTTCAAAAATTTAATTAGGTTGATTTCATTTTCAAAACAAATGTAGGAAATAGCATACGCTACACAAGTTTTTCAACGTTAAAATAACACATTTTAACTGAATAACAATACATTTTGTCGAAAATTTGTCAATTCGTCGAAAAATATATACTAAAAATGCACATTAAACGATACGGATTACCTTAAAAACGTAAAACTTACATAACAAATTGAAAATCAATTAACTTTCAAAAGAGATTGTTCTTTTATGGATATCTACAATCTCTAGAAAAATCGCCACGGTATCATTAGGTAGTAAGGAACTTATTTTTTCTGGCCATTCCATAAAAAGCCATTCGTCCAAATATAAATAATCTTCAATACCAAAATCTAAGGCTTCGGTTTCATTATTAAGCCGATAAAAATCAAAATGATAACCTAATAAATCACCATTTGCTTTATGGTATTCATTAACAATTCCGAAGGTAGGGCTACTTGGTTCTTCATTACAGCCTAATTCTTTAACCAATGCTTTTATTAAAGTAGTCTTGCCTGCACCCATTTCACCATAAAAGCATAATTTTTTTGATGGAGCCTTAGCAATAATTTCTTTGGCTATTTCATTCAGTTGATTTTGAGTGTATTCTTTTTTCATTAATAAAGGTAATTGCTTAGAGTTTTAAAATTTATATTTAACACAAAATTACTATTAAATGATTTCATACTTTAAAAAAAAATATGCTTTTGATATTATAATTATAGTTCTTGTTTTATTTCTTGCAGCTTTTATGTACGCTTATTTATTATTTCCTGATAATACTGAGTTCAAAACACCATTTTTTTCTATTAAGTCTAATTTTCGGAAGTCTGTTCAAATAATGATGTATTTCTTATTTTCAAAACTGCATTTGGTTTTATTACTTTCTTTAATGCTCTTAACAGCGTCTAGTTGGTGGAAATATTTTTTAATACCCATTATACTTATTGGATATTACCAAATTGCGGGTATTTTGGGTGAGGAGTATAGCAAGACCACTTCGTATTTTGTAGCGGTGTTTTTTCTGGTAAATAATTTGGTTTTCTTGTTCCTCTTAAGTAAAAAATTATCGATGTTTCAAACAAATATTTACAATATACTTAACCTTGATATATTAAGAGAGCTAATAAATTTGAAACATAATGAAGCTAAAAATAAAAACATAGTACAGAATTTAGGTTCAAAAAAGAAATCAACCATAGAGAATTCAAAGAATTTGCGCGGGGAACTAAGGGACTTGCAGGTAATGATTAATGATCAAAATAAATCTATACCTGATAAATTTTTTGATCATAAAGCAAGTATGCGCCATAATTGCTTTATAACCTTGTTTTTAATTGCAATACCTTTTATGATTTTTTCATTTAAACATGTTCCGGATGAAGCTGAATCAATACTTTTCGGTTTATATGAAGGGGCTGTAGCGCCTACTAAAATAAAGTTCTTCGTGTGGTTTGTGGGGTTTAAAATGTCGCTTCTTGTTTTGCTAACGATATGGTTTGTCACTACAAAACAAATCTGGAGATATGCCATTTTAATAAATATTGCCGTAGTAGCTTTCCAAATCCTTGAGATTTTTAGGGACACAAAGTATTTAGATGAGAAAGAAATACTATATGCTTTGCCAATAATAATACCCTTATTGATTTTGATTTATTTTCTTGCACGATGGGTTAAATATAAGAGTAAAACTCAAATAATAAATGAAATAATAAGTGGTAGAATAAATCAAATTATTGAAACACTACATCAGCTAAACGCAGAAAAAAATGAATTGATTATGGAATTACAAGAGTTAAAAAGTAATCAACATACGATGCCAGAGCAGATCTATTATGAAAAACTCAACAAACTAAAAATAGCAGTTCAAAGAGAAATGAACTTAAGATAATGCTATTTTTATTTTTGCTCAAGTGCATTAATCTCTTCCGTAACCTCTTTTAGTATACGTTTTAACTCTTCTTCTTGTCGTGCTCTTATTTTACGCTCAATGAGTTGTTCAATTTGTGATTGTTTATCTTTTGGTAGCTGATTAAAATCTAAAGTGTCAGTATCAGACTTCAACATTTCGCCTTCACCCGTAATTAACCAAACCAAGTTTAGTTGTGGGTATGTAGCGACTATATTTTCTATAACATCACTACCAATAGAGGCGTTATTCTTTTGCATACGCAAGGTGTATCCATTGCTTGCTCCAATAGAAATATCAAACTTTCTAGCACTCAAGCCTGCGAATTTGATAAACTGCATTAAACGATCAATAGTTTTAAACATAGGGGGTGTGAATTAAATATGCAACAAATATAGTGATAATCGTTTAAAAACGAACTAAAGTTAATTCTTACGAGTTCAAAAGAATTCTGAAAATACGACTAAATCCGCCCTATATTTTTGAAGAAAATATCCTACATTTTCAATGTTAAAAAAGTATGGCAATTAGCTAATTAAATCAACCCCAAGAGTTGTGGTAAAAGAGTATAATCACCTCGGCTCTAAAACCACAAACGGAATTATCATTTCTTCTAATGATACCCCACCATGCTGGTAGGTATTTCGATAATAACTTACATAATGGTTGTAATTGTTTGGGTAAGCGAAAAATAGATCATTCTTGGCGAAAATAAATGAACTACTCATATTTATCGTTGGTAAAAATATATCCCGTGGTTTTGTGGCTTCATAAACATCTTTCTTCTCATATGATAGGCTACGCCCTGTTTTGTACCTAAGATTTAAGCTGGTGTCTTTATCTCCAATAACTTTTGAAGGGTGTTTTACATTAATGGTTCCATGGTCGGTAGTGATGATTAATTTTTGCCCCATGGATTGTGCTTGTTGGATAATCTCTAATAACGGAGAATTTTTAAACCAACTTTGCGTTAGCGATCGGTATGCTTTATCATTAGAGGCAAGTTCTTTAATAACCTCCATTTCTGTCTTAGAATGTGAAAGCATATCAACAAAATTGTATACAATAACCGTTAAATCATTTTTCTTTTGTGACTTGTAATTCTGTGATAGGTGTTTTCCTTGCTTGAGGCTACTTATTTTATGGTATTCCCAAGTAAGGTCTAAGCCTAATCGTTTTAATTGAGCCCCTAAAAACTCCGCTTCAAATAAATTTTTACCTCCTTCTTCAGTATCATTCTTCCACCAATCTGGATATTTTTTCTCCATATCTAATGGGGTAAGCCCTGAGAAAATTGCATTTCTCGCATACTGGGTTGCTGTGGGTAGAATACTAAAATAGTTGGTCTCTTTTTTCTTTTTGAAAAACGGAGTTACCGTGTCTTCAAATGCAAGCCATTGATCATATCGTAAGTTATCAATAACAACTAGTAGGGTAGGTTGCTCCTTAAGCTCTGGCTTCACTAATTCTCGGAAGACCGTATGTGATAAAATAGGAGCATCATCATCCGTAAACCAATCCTCGTAATTTTTATCTATGAACTTCCCAAACTGATTATTGGCTTCCGTCTTTTGCGATTCTAGAATTTCGAACATGCTGGAGTCTTCAATTTCTTCAAGGCGCAATTCCCAAGAAATCAATTTTTTATAGAGATCTGCCCATTCTGAATACGAATTCACCATTGACAAATCCATCGCAATTTTACGGAACTCTTGCTGGTAATTAGCAGTAGTTTTTTCAGAAACCAGGCGCGAGTTGTCTAAGCTTTTCTTTAAGGATAATAAAATTTGATTTGGATTGACTGGTTTTATAAGGTAGTCCGCTATTTTAGAACCGATAGCTTCATCCATAATAAACTCTTCCTCGCTCTTTGTAATCATTACTACCGGAAGTGTAGCATCTATAGCTTTTAATTCTGTCAAAGTTTCTAAACCAGATATTCCAGGCATATTTTCGTCTAAAAAAACAATATCAAAGCGAGTTTGTGCTACTTCTTCTAAGGCCTCTTGTCCGCTTTTACAGGTAACTACATTGTAATTTTTACTCTCTAAGAAAAGAATGTGTGATTTTAATAAATCTATTTCATCATCTACCCAAAGTATTGTTATTTTGCCCATGTACTACGTTTAATTTTTTTGTGTATTAAAAAAGGAGATTTAAAAATATAAGTTTAAACTCTTTTCTTGATTTCAATTGTATAACTTTGACACTAATAAATCATTTTAAATTGATAAAATCAAAGAAACTTGAAATTTTTAATGATCCAATTTACGGATTTATAAATATACCCAATCCCCTAATTTTCAGCTTAATTGCGGAACCTAGTTTTCAGCGATTACGAAGAATTTCTCAAATGGGTCTGTCCTATTTAGTTTATCCTGGAGCGCATCATACTCGATTTCATCATGCTATTGGCTGCATGCATTTGATGCAGCAGGCGGTGCAAGTACTTCGACTTAAGGAGATTGCAATTTTTAAAGAAGAAGAAGAAGGTCTTTATTGTGCTATTTTATTGCATGATATTGGTCATGGTCCATTTTCACATGCTATGGAGCATAGTATTGTTGAAGGTGTAAATCATGAGCATATTTCCTTATTATATATGGAAATGCTGAATAGAAAGTTTAACGGAAGTTTAACTACGGCTATTGAAATTTTTAAAGGATTGCATCCAAAAAAATTCTTAAATCAATTAGTTTCTAGTCAGTTAGATATTGATCGATTAGATTATTTGAAACGGGATAGTTTTTATACAGGTGTAGCAGAAGGAAACATTAACTCAGAGCGATTGCTGACCATGTTGAATGTGGTGAATAATGAGCTAGTGATAGAGAAAAAAGGAATCTATTCTGTTGAGAAATTTTTGATGGCTCGTAGGTTTATGTACTGGCAAGTATATTTGCATAAAACGGGAATCGTGGCAGAACAGCTTTTGATAAATGTATTGAAAAGGGCTAAAGAATTGCTTTCGAATGGAGCAGAATTGGAATGTAGCGAGGCTTTGTTATTTTTTATGAAAAATAAAATTAGCAAAGAAAATTTTACCCAAGATGAGCTTTTGCGCTTTGCACAATTAGATGATGTCGATATTTTATCAGCAATTAAACATTGGCAAAACAACTCAGATGTGGTTTTATCTAAATTGTGTAAAATGATCATCAATAGGGAGTTATTGCATATAAAAATTAAAAACAAACCAATCGATGCTAAAAAAATGAACAAATATCAGGAGTTCTTTATGAAAGAATTTAACCTAACAGCAAGTGAGGTAGGCTATTTTGTTTTTTCAGGAACCATTCAAAATCAGGCATATAATCAGTATGATCAAAATATAAATATACTTAGAGATAATGGTAAAATTACAGATGTTGTACAGGCGTCTGACCAATTAAATTTAAAGACTTTGTCGAAAAAAATTACGAAGTATTATATGTGTTATCCTAAACTTTCTGTTTAACTATTTTTGTTACTTTTGCTTTTATGAAATTTACAGCTAGTCAAATTGCGGGGATTTTGGAAGGAGAGCTAGAAGGTAATCCAGATATTGCAGTTGATAAATTGGCTAAAATCGAAGAAGGAGAGCATGGTTCCCTTACTTTTTTAGCGAATCCAAAGTATACTCCGCATATATATACCACTAAGTCTTCAGTAACTATTGTCAATAGAGATTTTGTTGCAGAGCATAACTTAACGACTACCATTATAAAAGTAGATGATGCCTATGAATCTTTTTCTAAACTGTTGGAGTATTACAACCAAGTTAAAAATAATAAGGTAGGGGTAGAAAATCCATCTTACATTGCTGGTACAGCTAGTTATGGAGATGACTGTTATATAGGTGCTTTTTCTTATATAGGCGAAAATACTAAGGTTGGTCATAATGTTAAAATATATCCTAATGCATATGTTGGAGACAATGTTACTTTAGGAGATAATGTAATTGTTTATGCTGGAGCTAAAATATATTCAGAATCTATAATTGGGAATAACTGTGTAATTCACAGTGGAGCAATTGTTGGTTCCGATGGCTTTGGTTTCGCTCCCAATTCTAACGGTGAATTTAATAAAATTCCCCAGACAGGAAATGTAATTTTAGAAGATAATGTTGATGTTGGTGCAGGAACAACTATAGATAGGGCTACATTAGGGTCAACTATATTACGTAAAGGGGTAAAACTAGATAATCAAATACAGATTGCTCACAATGTAGAAATAGGGGAACATACTGTTATTGCAGCGCAATCAGGCATTGCAGGTTCTGCTAAAATTGGCAAACATTGTTTAATTGGCGGACAAGTAGGTATTGTTGGTCATATTACTATTGGTGATAATGTGCGTATACAAGCCCAATCTGGGATTGGTAGAAATATTAAAAGTGGTGAAATCATACAAGGGTCACCTGCTTTGACATATGGCGATTACAATAAATCATATGTGCATTTTAAAAATTTACCTAAGATTATAAATAGAATTAACGAAATAGAAAAAAAAATTGGCCGTGAGTAATAAGAATACTAAACAACGAACAATTGCTAAAGAGGTTACACTATCCGGTGTAGGCTTGCATACAGGAGAAAATGTAACAATGAAGTTTGTACCCGCTCCTGAAAACCATGGTTATGCTTTTAAGCGTACAGATCTTGAGGGCGAACCCATAATTGAAGCAGATGCTAATTATGTAGTGAATACGCAACGAGGAACCAATTTAGAGAAAAGGGGTGTTAAAATACAAACTTCTGAACATGTTTTAGCTGCATTGGTGGGGCTTGAAATAGATAATGTATTAATAGAGTTAAATGCTCAAGAACCACCTATTATGGATGGTTCTTCTAAGTTTTTTGTTGAAGCCTTAGAGGAGGCTGGGGTTGTAGAGCAAAATGCAGATAGAGAAATATATGTGGTTAAAGAGGTGATATCTTATAAAGATGAAGCCTCTGGAAGTGAAATAACCATTATCCCATCAGATGAATACCAAATAACTACTATGGTAGATTTTGGCACCAAAGTTTTAGGTACCCAAAATGCGACACTAGAACATTTGTCTGATTTTAAAGCAGAAATTTCAGAAGCAAGAACCTTCAGTTTTTTACATGAATTAGAAATGCTTTTAGAGCATGGTTTGATAAAGGGAGGGGATTTAAATAACGCTATTGTTTACGTAGATAAAGAAATTTCTGAAACAACGATGAAAAAGCTTGAAAAAGCTTTTAACAAAAAGAAATTATCAATAAAACCAAATGGTATTTTAGATAATTTAACATTGCATCACCCGAATGAGGCGGCACGTCATAAATTATTGGACGTAATTGGAGATTTAGCATTGGCAGGCTTAAGAATACAAGGAAAGGTAATTGCTAATAAACCTGGGCATTTTGTAAATACCCAATTTGCTAAAAAATTGTCAAAGATTATCAAATTTGAAAAACGCAATAAAGTACCTCAGTATGATTTGAGTCAGCCTCCTTTGATGGATATTCATCAAATAATGGATGTGCTACCTCATAGACCACCTTTTTTACTGATTGACCGTATTTTGGAACTTTCAGATACGCATGTAGTGGGGATGAAAAATGTGACTATGAATGAAAATTTCTTTATTGGACATTTCCCAGGCGCTCCAGTAATGCCAGGAGTACTACAGGTTGAAGCGATGGCGCAAACAGGGGGTATTTTAGTATTGAGTACCGTTCCAGATCCTGAGAATTATTTAACTTTTTTCATGAAAATGGATAATGTTAAGTTTAAGCAAAAAGTGCTTCCTGGAGATACTTTAATATTCCATTGTAGTCTTATTACGCCAATTAGAAGAGGTATTTGTCATATGCAAGCATACGCTTATGCAAATAATAAATTAGTATGTGAAGCAGAATTAATGGCGCAAATAGCAAAAAAGAAATAAAATGAATCAACCACTGGCGTATATTCATCCAGGAGCAAAAATTGCTAAAAACGTAGTAGTAGAACCTTTTACAACCATTCATAACAATGTAACTATTGGTGATGGCACTTGGATTGGCTCCAACGTAACTATAATGGAGGGAGCTAGAATAGGAAAAAATTGTAATATTTTTCCAGGTGCAGTAATTTCTGCTCCACCTCAAGATTTAAAATATAATGATGAAGAAACTACTGTTATTATTGGAGATAACACTACAATAAGAGAGTGTGCAACTATTCATAAAGGTACATCAGACCGTATGAAAACCGTTATAGGGAAAAACTGTTTGATTATGGCCTATTGCCATGTTGCTCATGACTGTTTGGTAGGGGATAATTGTATTTTTTCTAATAATTCCACTTTGGCTGGTCATGTTACGATTGGCGATAATGTAATTCTTGCAGGTTTAGTCGCAGTACATCAATTTGTATCAATAGGACAGCATGCCTTTGTTACAGGAGGTTCTTTAGTTCGTAAAGATGTTCCTCCATATGTAAAAGCAGCAAGAGAGCCTCTTTCATATGTTGGTATCAATTCTGTTGGATTAAGAAGGAGAGGTTTTGTATCTGAAAAGATTCGTGAAATACAGAATATCTATAGAATTCTATATCAAAAAAATTATAATAATACTCAGGCAGTGCAAATTATTGAGGCTGAAATGGAGGCTACTCCAGAGAGAGATGAGATTCTTCAATTTATAAGAGATTCACAAAGAGGAATAATGAAAGGCTATTTTAGCACCAATTAGTAGAAATTTACGCACAACTTAAACGATTAAAGATCAAAGAATTATGGCTTCAACATCAGATATTAGAAAAGGACTTTGTATTCGTTACAATAACGATATTTTTAAAATTATAGAATTCTTACATGTAAAACCAGGTAAAGGTCCTGCTTTTGTTAGAACTAAATTGAAAAGTGTAACTTCTGGAAAAGTTCTGGACAATACATTTTCTGGGGGTAGTAAAATTGAAGATGTACGTGTTGAAACACGTTCGTACCAGTATTTGTATCCTGAAGGTGAAACCTATCACTTTATGAATACTCAGGATTATAATCAAATAACGCTACAAGAAAGTGCTTTAGATTCTCCTGGTCTATTAAAAGAAGGTGAAATAGTAACCATACTTTTTAATACGGAAGATAGTATGCCGTTATCAGTAGATATGCCTGCTAGTGTTGTGCTTGAAGTTACATATACCGAACCTGGAGTTAAAGGAAATACCGCTACTAATGCTACTAAACCTGCAAAAGTAGAGACTGGAGCTGAAGTAAATGTTCCTTTGTTTATCAATGAAGGTGATAAAATTAAGGTAGATACTGCTAGTGGTTCTTACATGGAAAGAGTTAAAGAATAGTTTTTCAAAGTATAAAGCTTATGTTATTGTTTCCTGAAACTTTGCACTATCTTTTTAACCTCATTACAATATGAAATTTCCAATACCACATACCTTACAGCAAATTGCAAGTATACTTCAGTCTGAATTTATAGGCGATGCCAGTTTTCAGGTTTTAGGAATGAATGAGATTCATGTTGTAGAAGCTGGGGATATTGTGTTTGTTGATCATCCTAAATATTATGAAAAGGCTTTAAATTCCAAAGCCACAACCATTTTAATAAACAAAAAGGTAGAGTGTCCAGCAGGAAAAGCATTATTGATTTCTGATGATCCGTTTCGAGATTTTAATAAATTAACCAATTTCTTTAAGCCTTTTGAGAAATCGATTCAAAATATTTCACCTACAGCCATAATTGGAAAAAATACGATTATTCAGCCAAATACTTTTATAGGTAATAATGTACTAATTGGAGATAATTGTAGGATACATTCTAACGTATCTATCTACGATAACTGTGTCATAGGTAATAATGTAACTATCCATGCAGGGTCTGTTTTGGGTTCTGATGCATTTTATTATAAAAATAGGCCAGAAGGATTCGATAAATTAATTTCTGGAGGTAGAGTTATTATAGAAGACAATGTAGATATCGGCGCCTTGTGTACTTTAGATAAAGGAGTAACTGGGGATACGAGAATTAAGAAAGGAACAAAAATCGATAATCAAGTACATGTTGGTCATGATACAGTTATTGGGGAAAAATGCTTAATTGCATCGCAAACAGGTATTGCAGGTTGCGTTATCATTGAAGATGAGGTAACGCTTTGGGGGCAAGTTGGCGTAACAAGTGCGATTACTATTGGTAAAAAAGCCGTTGTTCTTGCACAAACAGGAATTTCAAAATCTATTGCAGGCGGTAAGACTTATTTTGGTAGCCCTGTTGAAGAAGCAAGGGAGAAATTAAAGCAGTTAGCCTACATAAAAAGAATTCCTGAAATTTTAAAAAAGATAGAAGAGTAAATAAGCAAAGGAAATACTTTAGAAATTGTTTCCAATGCCATATTTTTGCAGAGCAATAAATTAATATAGATATAAAATGAGTGTTTTAGTCAATAAAGATTCCAAAATAATTGTACAAGGTTTTACCGGTAGTGAAGGTACCTTTCATGCAGAACAAATGATCGAGTACGGAACAAACATCGTTGGTGGTGTAACTCCTGGAAAAGGTGGGCAAGAGCATTTAGGGAGACCAGTTTTTAATACTGTTCATGAAGCTGTTGAAAAAGTTGGAGCAGACACTACAATTATATTTGTACCACCAGCTTTTGCTGCAGATGCTATTATGGAAGCTGCAAATGCTGGAATTAAAGTTATTATAACTATTACAGAGGGTATTCCTGTTGCTGATATGGTAAAAGCAGCAAATTATATTAAAGATAGAGATTGTCGTTTAATAGGCCCTAACTGTCCTGGTGTTATTACTCCAGGTGAGGCTAAAGTTGGTATTATGCCAGGTTTTGTTTTCAAAAAAGGAAATGTTGGTATCGTTTCTAAATCAGGTACACTTACGTATGAAGCTGCTGATCAAGTAGTACGTCAAGGTTTGGGTATTACAACAGCTATAGGTATTGGTGGAGATCCTATTATCGGAACTACCACTAAAGAGGCTGTTGAGTTATTAATCAATGATCCTGAGACAGAATGTGTGGTGATGATTGGTGAAATAGGTGGGCAATTAGAAGCTGATGCTGCGTTATGGTATAAGGCTAGTGGGAGTAAAAAGCCAATTGTAGGTTTTATTGCTGGTGAGACAGCTCCCGCAGGTAGAACAATGGGTCATGCAGGTGCTATTGTTGGTGGTAGTGATGATACTGCTCAAGCTAAAAAACGCATTATGAGAGAGTGTGGGATACATGTTGTTGATTCTCCTGCTGAAATAGGCAAGAAAGTTAAAGAAGTAATGGGATAATTATTATCTTTAATTAGAATAATATAAAATTCCGTTTATACTGAAATTGTTTCAGTTTAAACGGAATTTTTTTTCATTACTATATCAAACAAGACTTATATTTGAATATCAACTGAACAAATCATACAAAAATGAAATTATTAGAAGGTAAAAATGTAATTATAACAGGTGCAAGTAGAGGTATAGGGACAGGAATAGCTCAAGTATTTGCAGATCATGGGGCTAACATAGCTTTTACATATAGCTCAAGTGAAGCTCCTGCTTTAGTTTTAGAAAAAGAATTAATAGCAAAAGGTGTTAAGGCAAAAGCATATAAAAGTAATGCCGCTAGTTATAGTGACTCTGAAGCTTTAGTAGCTAAGGTTTTAGAAGATTTTGGAGGGGCTATTGATGTATTGATTAATAATGCTGGGATCACAAAAGACAACCTTTTAATGCGGATGTCTGAAGAAGATTTTGATTCGGTAATAGACATTAATTTAAAGTCAGTTTTTAACATGACCAAGGCGGTTCAGCGTACCATGTTAAAACAACGTAAAGGTTCTATCATAAATATGAGTAGTGTTGTTGGGGTAAAAGGGAATGCAGGACAAACAAATTATGCCGCTTCTAAAGCGGGTATGATAGGGTTTACAAAATCTGTTGCCTTAGAGCTAGGGTCTAGAAATATTCGTTGTAATGCGATTGCGCCTGGATTTATTGAAACTGAAATGACTGATAAATTAGATGAAAAAGTAGTGCAAGGTTGGAGAGATGGTATTCCTTTAAAAAGAGGAGGTAGCACTGAAGATATTGCTAATGCTTGTTTGTTTTTTGCTTCAGATTTATCAGCCTATGTCACTGGACAGGTTTTAAATGTTGATGGAGGAATGTTAACTTAAGCGCTTATCGTTTTGTGCGATATGTTGTTCACTGTAAAATAAATTATGCAAATACAAAGCTTACTACTGATAATTTTAGCAGCCCTCGTTGCTCTTGGTATAGTAGGTTTTCAATATTATAATAAAACTAAAAGGAAAGGAAAATTAACTATTTTCCTTTCCTTTTTACGTTTTATAGGCATATTTAGTCTTTTATTGCTATTAATCAATCCTAAGTTTACAAAAAAAGAATATACCCTTGAAAAAACCAACTTAGTGATTTTAGTAGACAACTCTACTTCTGTAAAAGTATCTAAATCTAGTATTGATACTGTTTTACAGGAAATAAAAGCGAATTCAACCTTAAATGAAAAGTTTAAAATACAGCAATATAATTTCGGAGAACAGTTAAAGATCTCAGATAGTTTAACTTTTAGTGATGAGCGAACAGATGTTTTTCAAGCATTAAGTGCTGTTTCTAATATTTATAGGAACAAAAATACGGTCGGTGTTCTACTGACGGATGGAAACCAAACTATAGGTCAGGATTATGAGTTTTATGGGACAAAACTTAAATTTCCAATATTTCCTATTGCAGTGGGTGATACGACTTCTTATGAGGATATTAGAATTAGTCAAGTAAATACCAATAAGTATGCTTTTCTTAAAAATAAGTTTCCTATAGAGTTTTATGTCTCTTATGATGGTTTAAATGATATCATATCATATGTCACTATTTCAATTAATGGAAAAAGTGTTTTTAAGGAGCAAATACAATTATCTGCTATTCAAAAGTCAAAACGATTTGCTACTTTTTTAGAGGCGAATTCAGTTGGTTTAAAAAAAATACAGATAACTGTAGCGTCAATTGAAAATGAGCGAAACATCAGAAATAATCAGAGGACTCTTGCGGTAGAGGTTATTGATGAAAAAACAAACATAGGGATCGTCTCAGCGATATCTCACCCTGATATCGGAGCGCTTACAAAGGCAATAGAGAGTAATGAGCAACGTTCCGTAACTTTATTAACACCTAATGATCTATCTAAAGATCTTGAAGAAATTGATATTTTTGTTTTATACCAACCTAATACTTCTTTTAAAAATGTTTACGATTATATTGCCAACAAAAATGCAAGTGTTTTTATAATAGCAGGTACAAAAACCGATTTGAATTTTTTAAATAGGGTTCAAACTCATTTTAAAATAGAAACGGGTTATCCTATTCAGGAGGTTAGTGCTGTATTGCAAACTGCATTTTCTAAATATGATATTTCAGATTTTAAGATTACTGAATTCCCTCCAGTGTTAAGTACCTCAGGAGATATAAGTTTTATGGGTACTAGTGAGTCATTATTACAAATGAATATTAAGGGTGTTGATTTACCAAATCCTTTACTCGCTATAACTGAGACCAATGAATCTAAGTTGGCTATTTTTCTGGGTGAAAATATATGGAAATGGCGTTTACAAGCTTACAGAAACGACAGAAATTTCGAGAACTTTGATCAATTCTTTGGTAAACTATTTCTGTTTTTATCTGATAATAAGAAGAAAAACAGACTAAATATAGACTATCAGCCTATTTATGAAGGTGTTGGAAACGCTAAAATTACAGCTACATATTTTGACGAAGCTTTTGTGTTTGATGCGAATGCTAGTTTAGTAGTAAAATTAAATGGTGAAAAAGAAATCCCTATGCTGCTTAAGAATAAATATTATGAAGCAGATTTAAGTGATTTAAATGCAGGAACCTATAATTTTACTGTCGCTGTTTCAAAAAGTCCTTTATCTAAATCAGGAACATTAACAATTTTAGATTTTGATGTGGAGCAACAATTTTTGGCTACGGATTATAAAAAACTAAATACTTTTGCTCAAACTACGAATGGGAAATTGTATTACCCAAATGAAATTATGCCCCTTTTAGAACAATTGAATTCAGATAATAGGTTTTTACCTATTCAAAAAGGCACTGAAAATGTTGTATCTTTGATTGATTTCAAAATGCTCTTAGGCATAATCATAGCCGCGCTATCTTTAGAGTGGTTTATTAGAAAATTTAACGGATTAATTTAAAAATAAAAAATTGATGGACAAATTGCCAAAAATTGCTTTACCAGCAATATTTCTTCTTATTGTATTAGTTGTATTAATATCAAAATCTACTGTAACGATTGATTCTGGGCAGGCTGGAGTTTTATATAAAACATTTAGTGATGGTGTGGTTACTGATGAACCGCCAATGGGAGAAGGTTTTCATGTAGTAGCACCATGGAACAAAGTATTTATTTATGAAGTAAGACAGCAAGAGCTTTTTGAAAAAATGAAAGTACTGTCATCGAATGGTCTTGAAATACAGATTGATGCCTCAGCTTGGTATGAGCCTGTTTATAATGAATTAGGGAATTTGCACCAATCTTTAGGAGAAGGTTATTTACAGCGAGTTATACAACCTGCCATTAGAAGTGCAGCGCGTAGTGTTGTTGGTCGTTATACGCCAGAACAATTGTATTCTAGTAAAAGAGATGCTATTCAAGATGAAATTTTCATAGAAACTAAAAAAATATTGGAAAAGCAGTATGTCCAATTAAATGAGGTTTTGGTTCGTGATGTAACACTTCCAAATACCATTAAAGAAGCTATTGAACGTAAATTAAGACAAGAACAAGAATCTTTAGAATATGAGTTTCGTTTAGTGACGGCAAAGAAAGAAGCTGAAAAGGTAACCATCGAGGCGCAAGGTAAAGCAGATGCTAACCGTATTTTAAGTGCCTCATTGAATGATCAAATTTTAAGAGATAAAGGAATTGACGCTACATTGAAGTTAGCCGAATCCCCAAATTCAAAAGTTATTGTTGTTGGTGGAGAAGGTGGATTGCCTTTAATATTAGGGAATAATTAATTTATGTTAGTTTTTACAATAAAACGCTTATAGTTGTTAAAAAATGAAGTTTTTATTTTTTCAGACTAAAATAAATTTTACTTTTACAGCACAATGAAAAATAACACTACACATCATCATCATTTTTATACTTGCTCTCAAGCGAGGTAGAGATGTATTGTAGTAGTATTACAACATATTTTAAACCCGTTTGAGCAATCAAACGGGTTTTATTTTTAACTTTTTTTGATTGCCAAACACAAAAAAAAGAAAATGACAAAAATTAGAATTGCAATTCAGAAAGCTGGCCGATTAAATGAGGAGTCTATTGATATTTTAAAAGATTGTGGAATTTCAATAGACAATGGAAAAGATCAGTTAAAAGCTTCTTCGCGCAACTTTCCCATGGAAGTTTTTTATCTACGTAATGGTGATATTCCTCAGTATTTGAGAGATGGGGTGGTTGATATTGCTATTATTGGAGAGAATGTATTAATAGAAAAAGGGGAAGATATTTCTATTGCAGAAAAACTTGGGTTTTCTAAGTGTAAAGTTTCGTTAGCGGTACCTAAATCGGTAAAATATAATTCGATTAAAGATTTTGAAGGAAAGCGTATTGCTACTTCTTATCCGAATACTGTACGTAATTATTTAGAAAGAAAAGGGGTTAAATCAGATTTACATATTATTAGTGGATCTGTAGAGATTGCTCCTAATATTGGATTGGCTGATGCTATTTGTGACATTGTTTCTAGTGGAAGTACCCTTTTTAAAAATAACCTCAAAGAAGTTGAGATTATGTTGACTAGTGAGGCTGTTTTAGCAGTTTCACCACAAATAACAGCAGAGCGAAGAGAGATACTGAAGAAGCTACAATTTAGAATCCAGTCTGTTTTAAGAGCTAGACAATCTAAATATGTATTGTTGAATGCGCCAAATGATAGACTTAAAGAAGTATTGAAATTGTTACCTGGTATGCGTAGCCCTACGGTATTGCCATTGGCAGAAGAAGGTTGGAGTTCTGTGCATACTGTAATTAATAAAGATAAATTCTGGGAAGTTATCGATGAGTTAAAACAAGTTGGTGCCGAAGGTATTTTAGTTTGTCCTATTGAGAAAATGGTATTGTAAGGTGTTGTTATGAATAATAATTTTGAGATAAAGCTGATTCCTTATGCGCAAATGGAATCCATACTTCCAATGGTGGTTATACTTAATCAAGATAAGATTGAATATGCTGTTTTAAAAAAGCGCTTAGCCAATATGTTGGCCATGGGTGGTTATGAGTGTATTGGGGTTTATGATCAAAAAGAATTAATAGGGATCTGTGGTTTTTGGGTTTTAAACAAGCTATATGCTGGTAAGCATGTAGAGCCAGATAATGTATATGTGCAACCTGAATATCGCAGTAAGGGTATTGGGGAGCTAATGATGAATTGGCTGTTTGATTATGCGAGAGAAATAGGTTGTGATGCTGCAGAAGTAAACTGTTATGCAAAGAATGTAAAAGGTAAGAAGTTTTGGGAACGTCAAGGTTACGAAGCTTTAGGTTTACATATGATTAAGAAATTTGATTGAATTTTAGAATGAACAAAATATACAATCCAAAGAAAGAAGATTGGAGTGCTATCTTAATGCGTCCTACTAAAACGGTGGCCGATATTGAGGCTACTGTTGATGAAGTGTTTGAAGAAGTTCAAAAAGGTGGTGATTCTATCTTGACAAAATATACCGCCAAGTATGATGGCGTTCAAATTGAGGAGTTTTTGGTAACGGATGATGAAATTTTAGAGGCTAATAGCTTAGTATCATTAAATCTAAAGGAAGCCATTCTTTTAGCAAAAGATAATATAGATGTTTTTCATGCAGCGCAAAAAACAAAAAGTGTAGAAGTAGAGACTACTTCTGGAGTACATTGCTGGCAAGTTAAAAGACCTATTCAAAAAGTGGGATTATATATTCCAGGGGGAACGGCACCATTATTCTCTACAATTCTGATGTTAGCAGTGCCAGCAAATATTGCGGGTTGTTCAGAAATTATTTTGTGTTCGCCACCAAATAAAGAAGGTAAAATTCACCCTGCAATTTTATATACGGCAAATTTATGTGGGGTTACTAAAATATTCAAAGTTGGGGGTATTCAGGCTATTGCAGCCATGACCTTTGGAACAGAAAGTATTCCTCAAGTATACAAGATTTTCGGGCCAGGAAATCAGTATGTAACCGTAGCGAAGCAAATAGCGACAAAGCATGGTGTTGCTATTGATATGCCTGCGGGGCCTAGTGAGTTGTTAGTAATGGCAGATGATACTGCCAATGCGTCATTTGTAGCTTCTGACTTACTAAGTCAGGCAGAGCATGGCGTTGATAGTCAAGTAATTTTAGTGACTTTATCTAAACAATTACTTGATGCTGTTGAAAAAGAAATTGAACTGCAAATAAAGGATTTGCCTCGTAAAGATATTGCTCAAAAAGCAATCAATAATAGTAAATTGATTTATGTGGAAACTGCTCAAATAGCTCAGGAATTGATCAATGAATATGGACCCGAGCATTATATTGTTTGTGTGGAAAATGAGGAATCTTATTTGCAAGCAATCACAAATGCAGGATCGGTATTTATAGGGAATTACACCCCTGAGAGTGCTGGGGATTATGCATCAGGTACTAATCACACCTTGCCTACCAATGGGTATGCGAAGCAATATAGTGGGGTAAATTTAGATAGTTTTATGAAAAGCATGACTTTTCAGAAGATTTCAAAAGAAGGGATTCAATCTATCGGTAATGCTATTGAACTTATGGCGGAAGCTGAAGGGTTGCAAGCGCACAAGAATGCGGTTACATTACGATTAAAGAGTTTAGAAAATGAGTAAGGTTGATGTAAGTAAGCTAGTTCGTGAGAATGTTAAGGGTTTACAGCCTTATTCATCGGCGCGAGATGAATATGTTTCCGACGGATCGCAAATGATTTTTCTGGATGCTAATGAAAATCCGTTTGAAAACGGAGTGAATAGGTATCCAGATCCGCAACAAAGAGGTTTGAAAGCCGTTCTGGCGAAGCAAAAAAACGTATCCGAAAGGAATATCCTTTTTGGGAATGGGAGTGATGAAGTGTTAGATCTTATTTTTAGAGCATTTTGTGAGCCTAAAATAGATAATGTTATTACGCTTCCGCCAACTTACGGCATGTACAAGGTGCTTTCGGGAATTAATAATATAGAAAATAGGGAGGTGCTTTTAACCGCTGATTTTGAGCCTAATGTTATTGAAATTTTGAATATTGCAGATGCAAATTCGAAATTGTTATTCCTTTGCTCTCCAAATAACCCTACTGCTAATAGTTTTTCTAGAAAGAGAATAACTCAACTACTCACTGAATTTAAAGGCTTGGTCATAGTTGATGAAGCTTATATCGATTTTTCTAATGAAGAAAGCTGGTTGAGTGAATTGAAGAATTACACTAATTTAATTATAACACAGACGTTTTCTAAGGCTTACGGAATGGCAGGGATTAGGTTAGGAATCTGCTATGCATCCGAAGAAGTTATTGGTATTCTAAATAAGATTAAGCCGCCTTATAATGTTAACGAGCTGACGCAGCAAAGAGCGTTAGATCGATTTTTGAAAATAGATAAGGTAAAATCGGAAGTTATTGATATTCTTAAAGAAAGAGATTTGTTATCTAAAGCTTTGGTTGAATTAAATTATGTAGCAAAAGTATACAAAACAGATGCAAATTTTATTTTAGTAAAGGTAGATAATGCAACAGAGCGCTATAATCAATTACTGAAAAAAGGAATTGTAGTTCGTAATAGAACCACGCAACCTTTATGTGAGAATAGCTTGCGTTTTACTGTAGGGACGAAAGAGGAAAATAATAAATTAATTCAGATTTTAAAGGAAATTGCGGAATGAAAAAAGTATTATTTATAGATAGAGATGGTACCATCATTAAAGAAACTGTCGATGAGCAAATTGATGCTTTTGATAAAATGATCTTTTATCCTAAAGCATTTACCTTTTTAGGTAAAATTGCTAAAGAATTGGATTATGAATTGGTCATGATTACGAATCAAGATGGATTAGGAACTGCTGCTTTTCCAGAAGAGACCTTCTGGCCTGTGCATAATTTTATCCTAAACTCTTTTGAAAACGAAGGTGTTGTTTTTAATAAGGTTTTTTTAGATCGGACTTTTCCACATGAGAATGCCAATACACGAAAGCCTGGTACTGGTTTGTTAACTGAGTATTTTTGTGAAGCTTATGATCTCGCAAATTCTTTCGTAATCGGGGACCGATTAACAGATATGGAACTTGCTAAAAACCTTGGTGCAAAAGGTATATTTATTAATGATGAAACGAATCTTGGGACAGGGGAAATCACTGTGAAACGTAGTGAATTAGATGCTTTTATTGCTATTGAAACGAATGATTGGGAAAAAATATACGAGTTTTTAAAATTAAAAGATAGGGTTTCAGAAATCAGTAGAAAAACAAATGAAACCGATATTCAAATTAAAGTAAACTTAGACGGAACTGGAAAAAGTAGCATTGCTACTGGTCTTGCTTTTTTTGATCATATGTTAGATCAATTGGCGCGTCATGGTCAAATGGACCTAGATATTAAGGTTAATGGTGATTTGGAGGTAGATGAGCATCATACGATTGAGGATACCGCAATTGCTTTGGGGGAAGTGTTTCATAAAGCATTAGGGACTAAGCTTGGAATTGAACGTTACGGATTCTGTTTACCAATGGATGATTGTTTGGCGCAAGCGGCAATTGATTTTGGAGGAAGAAACTGGTTGGTATGGGAAGCAGATTTTAAACGTGAAAAAATAGGTGAGATGCCTACTGAAATGTTTTATCATTTCTTTAAATCGTTTACGGATGGTGCGAAAGCAAATTTGAATATCAAAGCAGAAGGCACTAATGAACATCATAAGATTGAAGCCATTTTTAAATCGTTTGCAAAAGCAATTAAAATGGCAGTTAAGAGAGATGTGGAAAAAATGATATTGCCATCTACAAAAGGAATGTTATAAAATTTTTGAATGAAAATTGTAATTATAAATTACGGAGCAGGAAATATTCAAAGTATAAAATTCGCTATCCAACGACTTGGTTTTGAGGCTGTTTTGACCGATAATGTAAATGAAATTATAGCTGCGGATAAGGTAATATTCCCTGGGGTTGGAGAGGCGAGTAGTGCTATGCATAAGTTAAAGGCAAGCGGTTTAGATGCATTAATTCCGAAGCTGAAACAACCTGTTTTGGGTATATGCTTAGGCATGCAATTAATGTGTAACTCATCTGAAGAAGGGGATACAAAAGGCTTAGGTGTTTTTGATGTTGATGTAATTAAATTTTCAAATTCGGTAAAAGTCCCTCAGATCGGATGGAATCAGGTTACGGGACTTCAAACGGATTTATTTAAAGCAATTCCTGAAAAGGAATATATTTATTTGGTACATAGTTATTATGCACCTTTATGCCTTGAAACTATTGCAACTTGTGAATATGGTGTGAGTTACAGTGCGGCATTGCGCAAAGATAATTTTTATGGTACGCAATTTCACCCAGAGAAGAGTAGTACTATTGGAGCGCAGATTTTAAAGAATTTTTTAACCTTGTAGTTTTATGTCTATTTATATTTCAACAGATAAGGGTAAATTGGATGTCAGTAAAATCCATCAATACATTAGTGTTGAGTCGTATTGGGGGAAAGAAAGAACCATAGCAGAAGTGAAAGCGACTATTGAAAATTCTTTTTGTTTTGGGATGTATGATCAGAATGACAATCAAATAGGATTTACGAGATTGGTGACAGATTATGTGCTCTTTGCATATCTAATGGATGTGATTGTTTTTCCCGAGTATCAGGGTAGTGGTTATGGAAAAAAATTGGTGGCACATATCATGTCACATGAAATAATAAAACAAGTAAAAACGGTTGCTTTAAAAACAAAGGATGCGCATGAGTTGTATGCGAAACATGGATTTAAAGTAGTAGGAGATTCGCCAATGTGGATGTCTATTGATAAATTAATACTATAATGCGGATAATCCCAGCAATTGATATCATCGACGGTAAGTGCGTACGGCTCTCGAAAGGAGATTACGACACGAAGAAAATTTATAATGAGAATCCTTTAGAGGTAGCTAAAGAGTTTGAGGCTCATGGCATCGATTTTCTTCATTTAGTGGATCTAGATGGTGCGAAATCGAAGCACATAGTCAATCATAAGGTTTTAGAGCAAATAGCTTCGCAGACAAGCTTAAAAATAGATTTCGGGGGTGGTTTGAAAACTAACGAAGACTTGCGTATTGCATTTGATTGCGGAGCAACTCAAATTACAGGCGGGAGTATTGCGGTAAAAGATAGAGAGACCTTTTTAGGATGGATTGATACTTATGGTGCAGAAAAGATTATTCTAGGTGCTGATGCGTTACATGAAAAAGTGGCTGTTTCTGGTTGGCAAGAAGATTCAAAAGAAGATTTAATCCCTTTTATAAAAGCATATCAGGAAAAAGGAATTGTGTTTGTGATTTGTACTGATATTAGTAAAGATGGAATGTTGGAAGGGCCTTCGTTTGATTTGTATCAGAAAATACTAAATCAGACGACATTAAGTAATAGCAAAAAGAACATAAGTCTAATTGCTTCGGGGGGAATTTCCACTTTTGACGAATTACCTAGGCTGGCAGACTTGGGTTGTGAAGGTACAATTATAGGAAAAGCTATTTATGAGAATAGAATTAGTCTAAAACAATTGGAAAATTATATTTTACAAAATACTTAGCATGATAAACAAAGATGTCTTTAACTACTTAACACTTAATTAATGCTAACAAAACGAATTATTCCTTGCTTAGATATTAAGAACGGACGAACCGTAAAAGGGGTGAATTTTGTTGATTTACGTGATGCTGGTGATCCAGTAGAGTTGGCGGAGATCTATGCAAATGCAGGGGCCGATGAATTGGTGTTTTTAGATATTTCAGCAACTGAGGAAAGACGGAAAACTTTGGCAGATTTAGTGTATCATGTGGCGGAAAAAGTAAATATTCCGTTTACTGTGGGTGGTGGTATATCTTCAATTGAAGATGTAGATATTCTATTGCAAAATGGTGCAGATAAGGTGTCTATAAATTCATCAGCCGTAAAAAACCCGCAATTGATTAATGATTTGTCAGCAAAATTTGGTTCGCAATGTATAGTGGTAGCTATTGATGCCAAACAGATAGATGGTGAATGGATAGTGCATTTAGTAGGGGGGAAAGTGCCAACGGACATCCGTTTGTTTGATTGGGCGAAAGAAGTTGAGCAACGTGGAGCAGGTGAAATTCTTTTCACATCTATGGATCATGATGGCACGAAAGACGGTTTTGCCAATGAGGCATTAGCTCAATTGTCAACAGAATTGAATATTCCAATCATTGCCTCTGGTGGGGCAGGGAACATGCAACATTTTACGGATACTTTTATTGAAGGTAAAGCAGATGCGGCATTGGCAGCGAGTGTTTTTCACTTTAAAGAAATTGAAATAAAAGATTTAAAAGCAGAATTAAAGAAGAATAACATTTTAGTAAGGTTATAAATTTTGATGTTAGCTACTTATTAGATGTTCTAATTACTGAATAAGTAACAAACAGCCATCAACGAACAATAAAAATAAAATGAAGATAGATTTCGATAAAAATTCAAACGGATTAATACCAGCAATCATTCAAGATGCAGCAACTAAGAATGTATTAATGTTGGGATATATGAATCAAGAGGCTTTCGATAAGACACAAGAAACTCAAAAAGTTACGTTTTATAGTCGAACTAAAAAACGTTTATGGACAAAAGGAGAGGAAAGTGGTAATTTCTTGAATCTAGTTGATATTAAAAACGATTGTGATAATGATACACTTTTAATTTCCGTGAATCCAATTGGAGCAACCTGTCATACGGGTAGCGATACTTGTTGGAATGAGGATAACGAAAGTTCGTTCGGGTTTTTAACGGAATTGGAGGTAATTATTAAAGATCGTAAAGACAATCCTGAAAATAAAGATAGTTATGTAGCTTCTCTTTTTAGAAGCGGAATAAATAAAGTAGCTCAAAAAGTAGGAGAAGAAGCTGTAGAGGTTGTTATCGAAGCAAAAGATAATGATGATAAATTATTCTTAGATGAAAGTGCTGATTTGTTATTCCATTATTTAATTTTATTACAAGCTAAAGGATTCACTTTGAAGGATATAGAGAAGGTGTTAAAAAGTAGGCATTGAATTAAATAGTCACGATTAAAAAAATCCGAAAGAACTGATAAAAATGTTTTTTCGGATTTTTTTTGCGAAAAAGATCTTAGTCAAGAGCTAATTCTCCATTAGCCACGTATATCCAAGTCGAGAATAAAAATTGAACAACAAAATGAAAACAGGAACATTAGCTTTGAAGCAAATTTACGCATCCGTAAATAATATATTTATTGTCCAAAATAATCAACCTAATACCAGTCACATTGCTAATAAAACAGTAATAAATAAAGAAAAAAATCCTTGGAGTTTACCGGTTTTGTTAGGTTCATTTGTGTTGATGATTGCGGCAGCCTTCATAGTATTTATTTTACAAGAAGACTTTATTCAACTTAAATTAGAGCGGCTAAATTCTTCGATTGGACGCATATTTCTTTTTATAGCATTTGCTTTATTTCTTTTTAAAGGTTTCTTTTTTCTGTATAGTTTATTCTTATACTTTCGCTATAAGCCGATAGTGTCCGTTAAGGATGCTGAGTTACCAACTGTAACTGTTATTGTCCCAGCCTATAATGAAGGTAAACAGGTTTGGGCAACTTTGATGAGTTTGGCAAAAAGTGAATATCCAGAGGCCAAATTACAATTATTGGCTATTGATGATGGTAGTAAAGATGACACCTGGTATTGGATGAATGAAGCTAAAAAAGCTTTAGGCAATCGAGTAACTATTTATCAGCAACCAGAAAATATGGGTAAGCGTCATGCTTTATACCGCGGGTTTAATTTGGGCACAGGAGATGTTTTTGTAACGGTAGATAGTGATTCTGTAGTTAATGCAGATACGTTACGAAATTTAGTGAGTCCGTTTGTCGTCAATGAAAAATGCGGTGCAGTTGCTGGGAATATTCAAGTTTTAAATAATAATACGGCTATTTTACCTAAGATGTTGAATGTGAGCTTTGTATTAAGTTTTGAATTTAGACGTTCGGCAGAAAGTAAATTAAACACCGTATTATGTACTCCTGGGGCACTGGCTGCATATAGAAGTAAAGCGGTATTTGCATGTTTGCCTGAATGGATTAATCAGACTTTTATGGGGCAAGCTTCAGATATTGGAGAAGATAGAGCAATGACGAATATGATTTTAAAGCAAGGTTACCATGTTTTATTTCAAAGAAATGCTTACGCCTATACAAATGTTCCTGAAAAGTATAAAGGGTTATACAAAATGTTTATTCGATGGGGCAGAAGTAATGTTCGTGAAAATATTGTCATGGCGAAATACGTATTTACAAATTTCAGAAAGGAAACTAAAGTTGGAGCTAGACTTTTATTTATAAGTCAAGCTTTGAAACTTATTATGACGTATCCGTTTTTATTATTAATGCTATACTTTGTAATATCGCATCCAGTTTTATTTCTAAGTTCTACACTTTTGAGTATTTTGGTTCTCTCCACTTTTTCAGTTATGTTTTATGCGAAACGCTATAGTGTTTCAGGAGCATTTTGGGCATATGCGTATAGTATTTTATTTACTTTCGGATTATTTTGGATAACTCCATATGCCATTGCAACCGCGAGTAGAAGAGGTTGGTTAACTCGTGAGATAGCACTGAAGTAACGGACTGTATCCTAATAAAACATTAGTATTATTTTACGAAAGGAAGCTCGAAAAGCCTAAAGTTTAAACATAAATATGTTTAGATTTTAGGCTTTTTTTAATTTGATGGTTTGATGAATAGTGAGTCGTACAATATAGCGGTTGTAGAAATCTACTCCCGATGCTCGCTCCTGAAACGAATTAAAATAGCTTAACTCAATACCAAAATTTTCAACTGGCATATACTGTATACTTGCGCCGTAGCGGTTTTGGTCAAATACATTATGGACTATATTGCCGCCAATATTTAAGAGGATTTCATCGTATATTTTTAACGTTATTTTTGAAGATGGTGTATAATCGAGTTCAAGTTTATATCGCGTGCGATTATTACTATAATCGAATGAATTATCCGATTGCTCGAAAAATCTAAATTCAGACCAATACCTATGATTCAAGCTAATTTTATCAAATAAGATTTGATTGTAGCTGATTTCTACTTGCGGGCGTAGCTCAGTTATATTTTCGGTAATCCTTATTGTTGGGTCGTTGGGGAGTGATTGCATGGAGTAGGTGATGCCAAGAGCGGTACTCCAACCTTGAGATAGTTTTCGTTCCAAAAGTGTTCGCGATAAAAACTGATGTTGCCTAAATGGAAACCAATAGGTTCTTTCTTCCAGTTCTTGCTTTATTTGATAGGGGTCTTTAATTTTTAGCTTTATGTAATATCGTGCCCATAATAAGTGTTGTGTCTCAATATTTTTTTGAGCAAAAACAACATTGGCACTTATTATAAACAAGGCAAACAATGACAATGTAGTAGCAATTTTGTTGTTCACTAATTTTATTTAATTGAAATGAAGTAATATAAAAACATTCTTTGTAATTTACTAATGGAATAAATATACATAACTAAAAAAAAGCGTGATTACCTTGGCTAATGCCTTAGAAAATCACGCTTTTTTAAAGTTATGTAAGGTGTTACTGCTCTCCAGTTGTATCAATAGGTGCTACCTCAATAGCTTCTTCGACAGGAGCTTCAGCGGCAGCTCTTAAGTCTAGTGTGGTAATTAAATCTTGTGTGTTTTCATATACTCTTTTACTATAAAAACGACCTCTATCCCAATCTTTAGCATCAGCGGCATGTTCAAGATCTTTAATGGTTTTTGATATTTTAAGTTTCAACTCTTCATCGTCAGACGCTTCTAAATATTGAGCAATTTTATCGTATGCTTCTAATGCTTTTTCAGAATAATGCTTTTGATGATCAAAATTATTTGAACTCAAAGCCTTTTTTGCATGGTTTAAAGCGTAGGTGGCGTTCGTGTAGATAGCATCCCACTCGATTTCGGTATTTGCTGTAGCAAAACAGAAAAATAGGGTAAGAGAAATTAAAAATTTAGACATGTAATTTGGGTTTTTAGTTAACTGAATAAAAACAACGTCTATTATTTTAGCTTAGTATATGCGCTATGGTTATTCTCGTTGGAATGAAGCCTTTTTCGATTAAGTACAGAGAAGTATACCAATTTATGGGCTTTACCACCAAACCACAAAAAATTTTTCGATGGTAGAATTTGATTTTATCATCCAAATCATAGGGGTATTTTGGTTAGCATGATGTTCTGCTATTTCCGCAGTGATTTCAGTATGCGATTTCCATATTTCGTTTCTGTGTGGAGTGATTACCCATTCGTGCTTTGTAGGTAGGTAGAATTTATTTTGATAAAATAGTGCAGTATCGAATTCTTTTAGTGTGAGCCAATACCCCATAACGCAACTTCTTTCGAAAGGGGCGGTATTAAGCTCTTTATGAATATAAGGAAAAAATAATTGCGCTTTAAAACACGTATTTGAAATTATATTACCTGTGTTTATACTGCTCTTTTTTAATGTGTTAATAGCTTCTTGTGTTTGTAATAGTTTAAATTGTTTGTTTTTAATTTTTTGGAGCTTATCGTAAAACGAATCTTTTCGATTTGGACCTATTAACTGCTGAATAGGTTCCGAAAAAGTAGGATCTATTAAATAGAATTTATAGGTTAATTCCACATGAATTAATTCTTGATTATCCCTATTTTTTAAAATAAAATCAATCTCTCCAATAGTTCGCTTATCAGCTTTAATTGGCTGATTGAAAAGTAAAATATCATAGGCTTGTGAATGTTCTATCAACTGATAGAAGATATATTCTATTTGGTGTCCTAAGCGTATGTTTTGTGGAATGGGCTTGGGGGTAAAGGTATCTAGGGCTATTTTGGGAAAAGCAAATTGGTTCACTCCAAATAAGGTGTCTTCCCATAAAGAGGGTGTTTTTAAAAATCCTTTAACCTGTTGTAAAATCATAAGAGCCAAAGTTACAATAAAGCTTATAAAACATAAGAAGCCTTACACGAATGCAAGGCTTCTTGACATCAAAAATTAAAAAACAAGGTTTTAATCTTTTTTTAAGACTTTAGAGTTGCCATTCAGCCGTTGATGCGTAATAGCGGCATTGCCCTTGTAACGTAATACACTATCACCACTTGCATCTACATCAATAGTAGTTTTGACAGAGAGGTAGGCATTGCTATCTCCTCTTAAATCTATAATTAAGTTATCTATTTCTAAATCATAATCCTTCAGAGTACTACCACCAGATACTTCTGCACCTAGAAGGTTTACTTTTCCATAGATATCAGCTTTTGAATCTCCTCTTAAAATCAGTTTTAAATCGTCTAAATATAATTCTCCACTAAAATAACTATCCCCATAGAGTGAAACTTTAGCACTCTGGGTGTCTAATGGACTTTCTAAAATTAGTCTAGAATCACCATGGCATTCAAAATCGGTAATCTGTTTGGTTGTAATGTAAATATTCAGTGTTTCGTTTCCTTTAATAATCAGGTTGTTCTCCATTTTTATATGGAGTTTTGTACCTTCTTTTCGCACAACAATACGCTCATGTAAATTGCGATTGGCTTCAATTCCTATTTTCTCTTCCGTATCCGAAAACGTGACATAGGCGTTAAAATCATCTGAGATACTTAGTGCAGAGTAGTTTTCAAAGGATACTTGTTCAGTGGTTACAATGTCTGATACCTTAATTGTATCTATATCACAAGAGTTAAGTGCTAGAATTAGGAAGATACCTACGAATGCTGTTGTTAATTTTTTCATTTTGATTGATTTTTTTATCGATGCTGAACCAAATTCAGCACAAATTGATGATTGATGATTAAAGCAAAATCAGGTTCAGCTAAGATTGATGAATAACATATTTTAAATCACAGCGGGGATCCAGTCTATAGTCACAGGAATTTCTTTAATTGCATTTTTTGTTATTTTCTTTAAAACGTATACCTGTTCATTTTTTACATATACAAATTGGGTATCAATATTTCTTTGAATTTTATTTTTCATCATTTTAAAGATTTTTTATATCGATTTCTACCTAGGTTAAAGACACCTATTTTAATGCCCATTCCCGCTGAAAATCCATTCAAATTATCTACTGTTTTTGGAGACATTATTATTTTGCTCGACATTCTATATTTACCACCAACCTCGAATTGTACATATCTAGATATGTTATATAAGACGCTAATTCCAGGTTCGAAAACAAAAGCAATGTCCCAATTTGGGACTTCCCCATCTATTTCTTCTTCAAAAGTTTCATAATCTTCAATATAGGCTACTGCGCCACTTCCGATTAAAATAGGGAAGGATAGGTTTATTGTTTTTTGTCCGAAGAATATAGGCTCTAAATGCAAACCACCATAACCACCAACTAAACCGTCTTTGTTGTTAGGTGAGATTGAAGGGATATTTTGATCAGAGAAAAACCCAACCCCGGTAAAGCCAATTTCAAATTTTCGATTTGCTACATAGGCTAATTTAACACCTCCTAAATAGGTATTTCTATTATTTATTTGTCCGAAATACCCTGTAAAACCTAGGTAAACACCATGTACTACGTTTCTCCGGTCATTAAATTCAATATAACTCTTTTCTTCTTGTTTCTCTTGTGCATTCATTAAGTGAATGCTTGTAAGCAGGAAAAGAAGAAATACTACCTTTGTTATGATTGTGTGGTTGATTGATGCTTGTGTCATTTGTTATAATTATTGATTTATAATTATTCTTTTTGATTGTTTATATGCTTCTTGTACCTGTTCTTACCCATGTTGAAAACTCCAAACCTAGCTCCAACACCTGTAGAAAAGCCATTAATAGTGCTAATGTAACTGGGTTCTAAAGCTACTTTATCTGCGATCCTATATTTTATGCCTGCTTCTAGTTGTATATACCTAGAAACATTATAAAGAAGATTAACTCCTGGTTCTGTTACAAAAACAAGATCATTATTTTTGTTAATCAGCACTTCATTAGAGGAATTTCGGTTATATTTTTTTTCTACGTAGCCAACATAACCTAAGCCAAGCAGTATTGGAAGAGAAACTTTTAGCCGAGCAGTGCTGAAAAATATGGGTTCTATACGTAATCCTCCGTAACCACCAGTAACATCAATGTCATCAGCAAATGAAAATTGATTATAATTTTGATTGGAATAAAAACTGACCCACCCTAAGCCTATAATGAATTTCTGATTTGCTATATAAGACACTTGACTTTCAAAAGAGTAGGTGTCAGTACCATCTATTTTGCCGTAGTAAAAATTTATTCCAGCATATATACCGTAAAGAACAGTTTTTCGATCATTAAACTCTATGTATTCTGTGTTTTCTTGAGCGTAAATCGATGATATACAGGTGTACACAAGGGCACAAATAATGAATTTTTTAAATTTCATTTTAAACCGTTTAATGTATAGACAAGTTATTTTCATAAAGGTTGCATCTTTCAATGTGTTTTATTCCTTTAGAATAATAATTCCTTTTACCCCCTTTATGGTAAACACCCCTGGTGTGCTTTTCCCATAGTTGGCGCTAATCTCTCGAATCTTTTTTCCGTTATTGATTACTTCTGTGTCGATATCTCTAAAAGAAGTAGGAATACGCAGCAAACCTTCTTCTAATACCGCATTAAATCTTAGCGATTGTCCGGAAATGTTGATATTGATTTCTGAAGACTCTTGATCTATGAAAATTTTAGAATCTGGTCTACGGATACTATAAATTTTGAGCTCTGTAACTAATGAAGCAATCCGCATTTCATCACCAAGAGTATTTACAGTAATCTTTGAAAATTCTAAATCCCCTTGAAGATTCGTGACCTCATTAATGGTAATCTCATCTTTACTAGAGTTAAGTTCTAAAAAATTAATGGCGTCTACATAAATTTTTGACCCAGAGCTGTTTATGAATAGCTGTTTCGAGGCTACAAGGTCCAGTTCGCCATTTTTTAAGTTAATAGTTCCGTAGGACAGGTCTCTTGTTTTAATTTTACCAAATTTCATGTTTATGACAGCTTTGATAAGGTTTTCATTAATCCAGGCATCACCATGTTCTATAGTAGCTTTTAATTTCCCATTCCAATTATTTATAATCACATCACCAAACTTATTGGTTACATCTATTTCAGCTGTGGTAGGTAAGAAAACAGTATAGTTGATCTTTACATTACTCATATTTAAATCAAACGGATTCACTTTATCAAAATACTTAGCGAAGAAGCCACTACTTTTCTCATTAATCTGTGTTGATATGCTTATGAAATTTGTATTTACATTAAAATCAGCGTCAATTCTTTCAAGCATACTGTTTGCATTCTCCCTTTTTTTATGACTTACTTCAACATGTAAGGTTATTTTGATAGAATTCTTATCCCAACCATTAATATTGATGTTGCCATATTTATTATTGATATGCAATTCTCCCTTATTGCTGAAGGGGTAACTTCTCTCTATCTTCTTAGCAACTGTTTCTTGAGCGTAACTAATGCTGCTGCAAAGCAAAATGGCTACAATTAGAAATAGTTTTTTATAAAATATATCCGCTTTCATCATCTATATTTTTTGAATTATTTATTCTGTCTAATAAGTTTTCCATTAACTCAATTCTTTTTTTGTAGTTGTTGACTATAGCCTCAAGGATTTGTTCATTGGCTAGGTTTTTGCCCATTTCTATTTTTAATTGAGCGTATTCTTCATCCAAATCGTCCATAAAGGATAGAAATTCATCTTTTTCTTCTTGAGATAACTTTGTACTTTGCTGAACTAATTCTACCTGATGTTGTACAAGATTGGAGTAGTGCATGTCAATTTCCTGTAATTCGTAATTAGCAACTGTTTGCTGTGGATTATTTTGATTAGCAAAAAAGTCCACTACGGTATAGATGCCTAAGGCAATAAAAATACTTGCTGCAATTTTTAGAAAAGGAGATCTCCAGAACCTGATAACCTTAGAAGGTTGTTCTGGGATTAGCTCCTTTTCTATATTTGCCCAAAGCTTACTTCTGTCTGCCTTGTGTTCGTCAAACAAAAGTTTGTTTTCTCTAATATGTTTTTCAAAATCAGTCATTAGATTTCTTTTATGAGTTCAATCAATTTTTTTCTTCCTCTATGATATTGTGATTTGGAAGTAGAGTTGGTGATGTTCAGTATTTCTGCTATTTCTGAATGATCGTATCCTTCTATTAAATAAAGGTTTATGATTTGCATATACCCCGAGGGTAGCATTTTTATTGCTTTTTTTACTTTTTGTATATCAAAAGAAACTATTGGCTCTATTTCTTCTTCAGTCACAAAATGTTTGTGGTCTTCTAATTCCGTCAAGGGTATTTTTTTTGCTTTTATATGATTAATACATTTATTAATCACTATCCGCTTTAACCAGGAACCAAAAGTACTTTCGTATCTAAAAGAAGAGAGGTTTTTAAAGGCCTCAACAAAACTGTCTTGCAATACATCTTCTGCATCTTCCTTGATGGTAACCATCCGCATACATACATTAAACATAGCATCAACATAGAACTCGTACAATTGGTACTGTGCGTTTCTATCCCCAGCCTTGCTTTTTTCAACAAGTGCTTTATGTGTAAAGCGAATATTGGTTTCCAATGATATTGAGACTTTATTAATCTCTGAATTACGGTTGTCTATACTAAAAGACAAAAAAAAATCCATAAGGTTGCATATTTAGATTGTTTTAAACAAAATTTTATGTTTCATAGCGTTTTTCTGCCAAACACTCCCATTGGCTCCTTCATTATGCCATATGATTAGTGTTAAATATTTGTTATAAAGAATAGAAATGGTCCTATAAATTTTAACGCGTGCAACCTTTCATTTTTTTGATTGTCAATAAGGCATACATCAATCAAAAAATAAAGTATTTTTTTATGAAAGGAAATTTAAAATCTGGTTATCAAAAACAAAAAATAATCATGAGAATCTTATTAGGGAGTTTCTTATTTTTTGTAACAGCAGTTAAGGGGCAAGAAAATTATACAATAAGTGGTAAAATCACAGATCAAAGTGATGGAGAAACGCTTTTTGGGGCATCTGTTTTTTTAGTGGGTACTTCAATTGGGGCTATAACCAACGAATATGGGTTTTATTCCTTAACAGCTCCTACGGGTAATTATACCTTGAATATTTCGTATATCGGATATGCAGAAATTAATAAGGAGGTGGTCCTTAATTCAAATTTAAAAGTAGACTTTGAGATTGCAGCCTCATCTACACAGTTGAATGAAGTAGTAGTTGCTGCTGATGAACCAGAGCGCGCAATTTTGAGAAAGCCTGAAATGAGTGTTTCTAAAATGAACATTCAGACCGTAAAACAGATGCCAGTTGTTTTAGGTGAAGTTGATATTATAAAATCGTTACAAATGCTGCCGGGAGTTACAAGTAATGGAGAGGGTTCTAGTGGTTTTCATGTTAGGGGAGGAGCAGCGGATCAAAACCTAGTATTGCTTGATGAAGCTATTATTTATAATACGTCGCATATGCTTGGTTTCTTTTCGGTTTTTAATGCCGATGCAATAAGAGATATTAAATTGTATAAAGGAGGAATTCCTGCACGTTTTGGGGGAAGAACTTCTTCAGTCTTGGATGTGCGCCAAAAAGATGGGAATAATAAACACTTTGAAATGACAGGAGGTATTGGGTTAATTTCTAGTAGATTAGCTCTTGAAGCCCCCTTATTTAAGGAAAAAGGATCTTTTTTAATTGCAGGAAGAGGTTCGTATGCGCATCTTTTGTTAAAAGCTGCTGGGGAAGCAAACTCAGCAAATTTTTATGACCTGAATTTAAAGAGTAATTATAATTTGAATGATAATAATAAACTATACCTATCGGGATATTTTGGGAGAGATGCTTTTGAATTTGGGGAAAGCTTCAATACGAGCTATGGAAATTTATCGGGAAATATACGCTGGAATCATATTTTTAATGAGCGATTGTTCTCAAATTTATCATTAATTTATAGCAAGTATGATTATAGTTTAGGGATTAAAATCGAAGAATTTGATTGGGTTTCTTCTATCAATAATTACAATTTAAAATATGATCTGAAGTATTACTTCAGTGATAAGTTTAAATTAGACTTTGGAGTAAGTAGTATTTATTATGATTTCGATCCAGGTCAGATTAAACCTACATCAGAAACTTCATCGATAAATCCTTTGACATTAGATCGGAAAAAGGCCATTGAAAGTGCTGCTTATATCAATGCGGAGCAAAAAATCACTACGAATTTAACTGTTCAGTACGGATTGCGTTATAGCACTTTTAGTAGGCTAGGTGGGCAAGCAATGGTAGATTATGAGAATAACCAACCTGTAGTTTATAATAACGAGCTAGGCATTTACGAACGAGGTGAAGCAATAGGAGAAACAAGCTACGATAAAAGTGATGTTATACAACGCTATGGTAACGTTGAACCAAGAGCTTCATTGGCCTATCAATTAACTGAATCTTCATCGGTCAAAGCGGGGTATTCTAGAGTAGCGCAGTACATACATTTATTGTCAAATACCACCTCGGTAACACCATTAGATGTATGGACGCCAAGTGGTAAATTTATAAAGCCTCAGCTTGCGGACCAGTATGCTTTTGGGTATTTTAAAAATTTTAATAATCAGCTCTATTCTATGGAGGTAGAGGCTTATTACAAAAGTGGAGATAATCGAATTGATTATATTGATGGTTCTGATTTAATAGGTCAAAATACAATAGAAACCGAAATCTTAAGTGGAGAGACAAGAGCATATGGTCTGGAGCTGTTATTGAGAAAAAATGAAGGAAGATTTACAGGGTGGGTGGCTTATACACTTTCAAAATCTGAACAAAGAACTTTCGGTGGAATTGCTGGTGGCCCAGGAATTAGTAATGGGAACTGGTACAACACAGCCTATGATCGTACGCATGATATATCACTTACGGGGTCTTATAAATGGAATGACAAATGGAGTTTTTCTGCAAATTTTGCTTTTCAAACTGGACGACCGGTAACATACCCGAATGGTCAATACGAATATGAAGGTTTATCAATAGCAAGTTATTCTGATAGAAATTCAGATAGGTTACCAGTATACCATAGACTTGATGTTTCAGCTACCTATAAACCCAATAGAAAGCCAGATAAAAAATGGAAAGGGGAATGGGTTTTCGGTATTTACAATGCTTACAACCGTAAAAATGCAGCCTCTGTATCTTTTGGTCAAAATATAGATACAGGTGCTAATGAGGCAACCAGAACAGCAATTTTTGGCATTGTACCATCAGCAACGTATAACTTTAAATTTTAAGAAAAATGAATACATATATTAGAATAATGCTATCTATCTTTATAATTGCTACGGCGTCATGCGAAGATGTAATTGATGTTGAGCTACAATCGGCCCCAATTAGACTAACAGTTGAAGCTTCTATTGATTGGATAAAAGGAACCACGGGTAATCAACAAAGTATAAAATTGAGCACATCAACTCCTTATTTTAAGGGTTCGGAAAATACAGTAGTTACTGGTGCTTTAGTAAAAATAACCAATGATTTAGAAGGAACGGAATTCATTTTTGTGGATCAAAATAATGGTACTTACACAACAACTGCTTTTGAGCCTATACTAAATCAATCGTATACCTTAGAAGTTATTTATGAAGGCGAAGTATATACTGCTAATGAAACAATGACTGGGGTAACAGATATTTTAAAAATCAATCAATCTAAAAATAAAGGTTTTGATGATCAAGAATTAGAAGTGAATGTAGTTTTTCAGGATCCCGAAGATGAGATTAATTATTACTTTTTTAAGTTCCAAAGAAGAGGTAATCTTTTACCTTATTTAGAAGATGGTGATGATGAATTTGTTAATGGAAATGAAATAAGTTGGTGGTATGAAGATGAGGAGAATGGTTTGGTTCCTGGAGACATTGTAGATATTGATTTTTATGGTGTTTCTGAAAGCTACTATAACTATTTACGTATCCTCATAGAGCAAAATGAAGGAGGGGGTCTTTTTAGTTCAACTCCGGTAGCTTTGAAAGGAAATTGCCTGAACTTAACGAGTCCTGATAATTTTGCGTATGGGTATTTTAGATTAACCCAAGTAGTAAAAACAAGTTATACCTTAGAATGATCAAAATTCTGGATTTATTTTCCACCTATTAATCGTTAACTTTTCTTTAAAAGAGATGTTTTCATTTCTAAATATCTTAATTTTAAGGTATGGCTATGAATACAAGAAAAGGATTCCGGTTTGCTACTTATGAAGCACCAGATCAAACTCCTTTCGAAAAACTCTTTGATATTTTTCAAGAGCTTATCACGCACACTTCTGGTGATGTTGATGAAGCTCTTGATTGGTTAAGAGAGTTAGATAAGGAGTACGAACTTACCGATGAGAATTATACAATCGATGATTTTATTGAAGACCTAAAATCTAAAGGTTTTTTACGTGAAGAATTTAAAGGCGGGGGAGGCGATGACTCTGATGGAGAAGAAGGTCAGGGAGGCGGTAATTTATCTATTACTGCGAAAATGGAGCGCATCATACGTCAGCGGGCATTAGAACAAATTTTTGGTAAACTAAAACGGAGTGGTTCGGGAAATCACAAGACAGGAAAATCAGGTCAAGGCGACGAACATACGGGGGAATTTAGAGCATACCGCTACGGCGATGGTTTGGAGCATATTTCGATGACAGAGAGTCTTAAAAATGCTCAAATCAACAACGGGATTGGTGATTTTTCGTTACAGGAAGAAGATTTAGTGGTAGAAGATACACATCACAAGGCTCAAATGAGTACCATACTTATGATTGATATTAGTCATAGTATGATACTATATGGTGAAGATAGAATAACACCTGCCAAAAAAGTGGCAATGGCTCTAGCTGAGTTGATTACTACGCGTTACCCGAAGGATACTTTAGATATTATAGTATTCGGAAATGATGCATGGCCAATTCCTATAAAAGAGTTACCCTACTTGAAAGTGGGTCCCTATCATACGAATACTGTTGCTGGACTTCAATTGGCGATGGATATGTTGCGCCGAAAGCGTAATACCAATAAACAGATTTTTATGATTACCGATGGAAAGCCAAGTTGCTTGCGAATGCCTGATGGCAGCTATTATAAAAACAGTGTTGGTCTCGATGACTTTATTGTAGAGAAATGTTACAATATGGCAAGGCAGGCACGTAAGCTTCATATTCCCATAACGACTTTTATGATTGCACAGGATCCTTATTTAATGCAGTTTATCCGTCATTTTACAGAAGCTAATAAAGGGAAAGCATTTTTTACAGGTTTACAAGGATTAGGAGAAATGATTTTTGAAGATTATGAAGCAAATAGAAGGAAACGGTTGAAGTGATTGTGAAGACGCAAATATTTGATGAGCCATAGGTGGCTATAAATAGAACTTAGAGGAAAGAAAATAGCGGTTTGTGAAAAATGGTACTTCCAAGAAAGAAAAATAAGTAATGAAAACCATCAATGAACCAAAAACAATAAAAAAATATGCAATTGAATTATAAAGAAATCAAAACCTTAGGACAGCTTAAAAAAGCAAATTATCAAAGTAAGAGTATAAAAGATGAACTTCGAGATAACCTAAGAGAAAAAATAAAAAAAGGCGAAGCAACATTTACCGGTGTTTGGGGTTATGAAAATTCTGTTATACCAGAATTAGAAAGAGCGATTCTTTCTCGTCACAATATCAATCTATTAGGATTAAGAGGACAGGCGAAAACACGATTAGCTCGTTTGATGGTAAATTTATTAGACGAATATATTCCTGTAGTCGAAGGTTCTGAAATTAATGATGACCCTTTAAAACCAATGTCTCGTTATGCTTTAGAATTAATTAAAGAGAAAGGTGATGTGACTCCAATTTCTTGGTTACATCGTGAAGAACGCTTTTCTGAAAAATTAGCAACACCAGATGTTACTGTAGCAGACCTAATTGGTGATGTAGATCCTATTAAGGCAGCTAATTTGAAGCTTTCTTATGCAGATGACCGTGTAATCCACTTTGGTATGATTCCACGTGCAAATCGCTGTATTTTCGTGATCAACGAATTACCTGATTTACAGGCACGAATTCAAGTATCATTATTTAACATCTTACAGGAAGGAGACATACAAATTCGAGGTTTTAAATTGAGGCTCCCATTAGATATTCAGTTTGTTTTTACAGCAAATCCTGAAGATTATACCAACAGGGGAAGTATAGTAACACCGTTAAAAGATAGAATAGGGTCTCAGATACTTACGCATTACCCTGATGATATTGAAATAGCTCGTAAGATAACTGAACAGGAGTCTAAATTGGATGTTCGCCAAACCGAAGCAGTATATGTTCCCGATTTGGCAAAAGACCTCTTGGAGCAAATAAGCTTTGAAGCTCGTGAGAGCGAATATGTTGATGCTAAAAGTGGCGTAAGTGCAAGAACAAGTATTACAGCTTTTGAAAATTTATTGAGTACTGCGGAGCGTAGAGCACTATTAAGTGGCGCCGATAGTACCATGGTGAGGTTAAGTGACTTTTTAGGAATTATTCCATCTATTACGGGGAAAATAGAATTGGTGTATGAAGGCGAGCAAGAAGGTGCAGATGGCGTTGCTGCTATACTAATTGATGACGCAGTAAAATCGTTATTTCCAGTATATTTTCCTAAAATTAATAAGCTAGAAAAAAAAGGTGAAGATACTCCTTATGATGAATTATTACATTGGTTTTTTCAAGGGGACGGTTTTGAAATACTAGATGATTATACCGACGAAGAATACAAACGTGCTTTGGATGATATTCCTGCATTAAATGAGCTAGTCAAAGAGCATCAACCAGATTTTCCAAAAAAAGACATTTATTTTTTAAAGGAGTTGTTGTTGTGGGGGTTAGTTGCTCATAGAAAACTTAACAAACACAGGTTCGAAGAAGGCTATCAGTTTAAAGATTTATATGGTAGTTTTATAAACGGACTCTAATAAAAAAACCTTCCATCTCTGGAAGTTTTTTTTGATTTATAACAATCTGATTACTTTTAAATAAATACTAGTAATTGAATTTATGGTTATTAAACTATGATAAGAATACTAAATGATATAACAGTGAGATAACAAATCGCAAAAATTTTATTTCTAAGGAAAAATACTTTGAAAGATTACCATGGCTCGATATTATCATGAAAGTCTTCAAAGCTATAAGCTCCAATTTCTTGTTTTCGATAATTAAAGGTTAGTAGGGTGACTAATAATAGTGAAAAGTGTATGAATACTAGGGTAATACCGATTGGAATAAAAGTTTCAGGTAGAAAATGAATTTCAAAATCTGAATACGTTGTTAGCTTATATATTGACTCTATAAATTTAAAGACATATACTAGGAATATGAAGTAAAGAATATATTCGATATTTCGCATAGCAACATCAGCAGGCTTATGATCTCTGGTTTTAGACCAAATAGCATTGAGATATATGAAGTGTGCAATGGTTAACAGAGGGAAAATATAGTTGTCAAATTTTAGGAAGTAAAATTTATTCGTATAAAGTCCATAAAAACTAAATACATTTAATGACAGCAAAAGTAGTACTGACAATAACAAAAGAACCCTTAGGGGAAAAAGGCGTATTATAAATTGCATAAAGTAGATTTCAAGGTCATGGGGGACCAATGTTTTTAAAAAACGACATCTAATTCCATTTATTTGAAATGAATCGTTAAAAAGCAATGAATGTTGAGAAGCTAGGGAAAGGTGTTGTGAAAAAAGCCATAAAATGTAAAATTGTAATGTGGTTCATCATTTTTTAAATTTCAATACGGATGTAAAATGCGGGAAGGATTAAAGAAAATTGCTATCATATTGTTGTTTTCTATAAATTGATATCCTTATCTTTAATTGTGATTAAAATAATTGTAAAATGAAAAAAATAGGACTAACGATACTAGCAATTCAATTTGCTTTTTTATTGTATTCGCAGAGTAAGGCAGAGGATGTTAAGAGCTTTACATTGAGTAATGGAATGAAGATTATGGTTTTAGAAGATCATACAATTCCCAATGCCAATATGTATATTTTTTGGAAGGTAGGGTCTAGAAATGAATATCCTGGTATAACTGGACTATCACATTTCTTTGAACATATGATGTTCAACGGCTCTAAAAAGTATGGTCCCAAAATGTTCGATCGGACTATGGAGGCTGCGGGAGGTAGTAATAATGCATATACCACTGAAAATGTTACGGTATATACCGATTGGTTTCCTTCCTCTTCCATAGAAACTATTTTTGATCTAGAGGCAGATCGAATTGCTGATTTAGCATTAGATTCAAAAATGGTGGAAAGCGAAAGAGGTGTTGTTTTAAGTGAACGTAGTACGGGCTTAGAAAACTCTAATTTTAGAAATCTCAGTGAACAAGTAAAAGCAGTAGCATTTTCAGCCCACCCATATAGTTGGTCTGTAATTGGGTATGAATCGGATATAAAAAATTGGACTATCGATGACCTTCAGCGCTATTTTGACATCTATTATGCTCCCAATAATGCAGTTGTTGTGATATCAGGTGATGTAACCCTAGAAGGAGTGAAAAAATTAGCTAAACAGTATTTTGAGCCTATTCCTGCGCAACCAGAGGCTAGAAAAGTGCATACCATAGAACCAGAGCAAAGAGGAGAAAAAAGGGTAATGGTGCATAAGCAAGTAAGTACTCCAAATGTGTTAATTACGTATCACGTCCCAGAAACTAAACATGAAGATTATTATGCGCTAGATGTATTAAATTCTATTCTTAGTACTGGAAAGAGTAGTAAACTGTACAGTAGTTTGGTTGATAAAAATGAGTTAGCTACAAATGTTTTTAGTTATATGCCTGAGACTTTTGACCCTAATTTATTTTATATCTATGGAATCGCTAATCAAGATGTTAAAGCCTCTGATTTAGAGCAAGGAATATTAAAAGTTTTAGATGGTATTATAGAACACGGAATTACCGAAAAGGAACTTCAAAAGGTTAAAAATCAAAAATTGATGGAGTTTTACCAAACACTGGAAACCATAGACGGTAAAAGTAATACATTAGGTACCTACGAGGTGTATTTTGGGGACTATAAAAAAATGTATAATGCACCAGCTGCCTATGAAAAAGTGACGCTAGCAGATATTCAACGAGTTGCTAAGACGTATTTTACCAAAAAGAATAGAACGGTTGGAGTTTTGCAGAACAATGAACCTCAAAATAAAGAAGAGTCTAAATAATAATCAGAAAAAAATCAAATGAAACAAGCTATAAAAAAACTCTTCTTCGCGACATTCGCCTTGCTAATGGTTAGCAATCTTTCCGCACAAGAAGAATTTAAATTGCCAAAGTATTCAAAAGTTGTATTAAAAAATGGACTTACAGTATTTTTAATGGAGCAACATGAAGTGCCACTAATCCATTTTACAAGTGTTTTCCCTGCAGGCGCTATTTTTGATTCAAAAGTGAAAAGCGGATTAGCGGGTATAACGGCTGATGCTTTGGTTCTAGGAAGTAAAAATTACACCAAGAATCAGATTGAAGAAGCAGTTGAATTTGTTGGTGCTTCTATTAATTCTGGAATTGATAAGGAAAGTGCTTATTTGTCTTCTTCCTTTATGAAAAAGGATCAGAAACAGATTATGGCTATTATAAAAGATATATTACTTAATCCTATATTTCCTAGCGAGGAATTGGATAAAATGATCAGTCGTAGATTGGTAGAGATGGATCAGATGAAAGAAAGCCCACGTTCCGTGCTTAGAAATTATTATAATAAATTTGTTTATGGAGAACACCCCTACGGTAATCCAGAAGAAGGTAGCAAAGCGGGTTTAAAAGAAATTACGAATAAGGATATTGTAGCTTATTATAAGGATCATTTTGTTCCTTCAGCATCGGCAATAGCTGTAGTTGGTGATTTTAATACCAAAGAAATGAAAGCTGCGATAGAAGCTCTTTTTGGTGGTTGGAAAGAAATTAATTATAGGCAAGTCGAAATGCCTAAAATACCAATAATAGAGACTTCAAAAGTGCTTTTGGTTAATAAAGATGACGCAAGAGAAACTACTTTTTATATTGGAGGACCTGGGATAGCGAGAAATAATCCTGATTATGTAGGTATTCAAGTGATAAATACAATTTTAGGAGGTCGTTTCACTTCTTGGCTTAATGATGAATTACGGGTAAATTCAGGATTAACCTATGGAGCTCGAAGTGCTTTTATTCCATATAAATTAGGGGGTTCTTTTGTAATTAGTACATTCACCGCAAATGAGACTACAGAGCAAACAATTGATCTGGCTTTAGAGACTTATAAGAAGTTACACGATAAGGGTGTAGATAAGGAGTTGCTTACTTCAGCAAAGAACTACGTGAAAGGACAGTTCCCTCCAGATTATGAAACCAATAGAGCCTTGGCTAGTTTGCTAACCGATATGTTTTTGTATGATTTTGATGAAACATACATAAACACTTTTAGCATGCAAGTTGATGCTTTAGATACACAAAAGGCACAAGACTTAATTGAAAAGTACTTCCCAAAAGAGAATTTGCAATTTGTTTTAATCGGTAAAAGTTCTGAGATAAGGGAGTTAGCTAAAAAGTATGGAGAAGTTAACCTTATAGAAATAGAGGCTGATGGGTTCTAAAAGCAATTCATTTGTATAAAAAAACCCAGTGATTGTATCTGCTGGTTTTTCTGTTGCTTAAAATTTAACTAAGCCAACTTTTTTTAATAGAATGACTGGCAAAATAATAGAGTAGGACTGCAATACTAGTTACCACTAGAGCCATTACTAGCGCTGTGGTGCCATATACATCTCCTGCATTTGTCATAAATGTAGAATAGCCCATTTGTATAATTACAGCTAATAAAGAAATAAGGAATACACTTTGTGCCCATTTTTTCCGCATTAATAAACCAATACACGCGATTAATCCAGCCCACACTGCTATTGCAAAAATTGCGGTTAACCAAGAGGGTGTTTCTTCTAGTAGTTTTAATTGCTCTGCAGTCATTAGTGCTTTAGCCTCATTGGTAATGAAAGCTTGGGCTAAATATTGCCCAACACCCATAAGGTTCCAAATAAGTGCTAGTACACTTACAATCCAAAACCAAGTTGGTGGTTTTACGCTTTGTTTGTGTTCCATTTGTAATAATTTATAGTTGATTATGAAATACAAAATACAAAAAAAACTAATTCCATAGGTTTTTAGAATAGTAGTACTTTTACTTCAGATTTTAAGTTCGATGCAGAAAAAGCGCAATTATTACCTCTTGAAAGTTCAATATTTAGGTTTTAGATATAGTGGTTGGCAAAAACAACCAGGCCAAAAGACTATAGAATCCATGTTATTGAAAACCTTGAAGTTCATTCTTCCAGATAGAAAGTTTAAAATTCTAGGTGCTGGGAGAACAGATGCTAAGGTTTCTGCTTTAGAAGCTGCATTTGAGTTATATTTAGATGAAGACCCAATTATAGATTTAAAAGATTTTTTACATCTTTTTAATATAAATTTACCACCAGATATTCGAATTCTGAATATTTCAGCGGTAGATGAAGCCTTTAATATTATCCAAAATAGCAAAGAAAAAGAGTATGTGTATTTATTTTCTTTTGGAGAAAAAAGCCATCCATTTTGTGCGCCATATTTGGTGACATTTTTGGATGATTTAGCTATTGAAAAAATGATTGATGTAGCTAGATTATTTGAAGGAACTCATAATTTTAAATCATACACCGCCAGACCCCAGGAAAATGCAAAATTTATTAGAACGGTTAATTCATGTGAGATTATGGAGAATAAAATTTTAAAAGCTAATTTTTTTCCTGATAAAAGTTATGCACTTCATATAAAAGGTGAAGGTTTTATGCGGTATCAAATTCGCATGATTATGGGGGTATTAGTTCAAGTAGGTAAAGGAGAGCTTACACCTGAAGAGGTTGCCTTTTCTCTAACCTTGGAAAGTGAAATAAAACTACCATATGTAGCACCTGGATCTGGGTTAATTCTTAATAAATTAGAGTTTATATGAAAATTTGATCGCAAATTTTGATTAATTTTATTTTAAAACTATTGCATGACCATTAAAAAACCAAAATTTAAAATTCGTACAAAGAAGCCTTCAAAGTTACATCGAAAAATGGGGCAAGCACCCGGTACGGTAACCTATATGGGGCAGCGGGAAGGTGTTGAGACCATTGTCTCTGTTATAAATTACGATGAGAATGATTTTAATGTTAACGCGACAAATTCACTACAAGAGATAAATGATTTCAAGAATTCAAAATTAACTTCATGGATAGATGTTACAGGTATAAGTGATGAACGCTATATTGATGATTTAGGAAAGATTTTTGGTCTGAATTCACTGGTTTTAGAAGATGTTGTAAATCCTCAGCAGCGACCTAAAATTGATGAATATGAAGATTATATCTTCGGGGTTTTTAAAATGCTATACCTAGATGAAAATCAAGAAATCGTTAGCGAACATGTTGCATTGATTTTATTAGAAAACTCTGTTGTTGTGTTTCAAGAGCTTAAAGATGATGTATTTAATGGGGTGAGAGCGCGAATTAAATCAAAATCTGGTCGCATTAGGACCAGAGGAGCCGATTACTTGTTTTTTGCATTGCTAGATGCTGTCGTGGATAATTATTTTGTGATTTTAGAACATATTAATCAAAGAATTGAAGGCTTAGAAGATGAGGTATATGATAACCCAAATCCTGATGTAGCACACCGAATTCAAGATTTGAAAAAAGAGGTTCTTAAAGTGCGTAGGCAAATTGTTCCTGTAAAAGAGATTATAGGTCGTTTAGAAGATTCTGAAAGTCATTTAATTTCTAAGGATACTAAGCTTTTTTTAAGAGATGTAAAAGACCATTGTATTGAAATAAACGAAAGCCTGCAAATTTATAGAGAAATGTCTATGAGTTTAATGGAAATGTATATGAGTAATATGAGTAATAAGATGAATGAGGTTATGAAGGTGTTGACCATTATGGCATCCATATTCATACCATTAACTTTTATTGCTGGAGTCTATGGAATGAATTTCGATAATATTCCAGAATTACACATGCAGTATGGCTACCCTATGGTTTGGGGGGTAATGATTGCAATGTTTATTGCAATGTTATTCTATTTTAAAAGAAAAAAATGGTTGTAGGTTTAAGTTATTAATCAAATAATCCAGATGACAAATAGCGATCTCCACGATCGCAAACAATACTAACAATAATTCCACTATCTAAAGTGTTTGCCAAGCGCAATGCCGCTGCAGCTGCGCCACCACTACTCATGCCGCAAAAAATCCCTTCTTCTTTCGCTAAACGTAAAGACATTTTAACGGCTTCATCTTGACTAACTTCCATTATTTCATCAACTTTTGAGGCATCAAAAATTTTAGGAAGATATTCTTTTGGCCACTTTCGTATCCCAGGAATACTTGAGCCATCAGTAGGTTGTACACCCACAATTTGGATATTTTTATTTTGTTCTTTTAAATAGGTAGAAGTTCCCATAATGGTACCAGTAGTTCCCATGGAGGAAACAAAATGAGTTAGTTCACCTTTAGTATCATTCCAAATTTCAGGCCCAGTAGATTTGTAATGTGCTTTCCAATTATCATTATTTTCAAATTGATTTAACATGAAAAAGCCATCCTTTTTCACCTTTTCTTCAGCATAGTCTCGTGCACCTTCAATACCAATATCAGCAGAAGTTAATGTAACTTTAGCACCATAAGCCCTCATGGTTTGTACGCGCTCTTTTGTCGCATTTTCAGGCATAACAAGTTCAATACTTAATCCGTAAATACCTGCAATCATGGCAAGGGCAATACCTGTATTTCCACTAGTAGCTTCAATTAATTGCGTTTGTTTAGAAATTTCACCTCGATCTAATGCACTTTTAATCATATTGAACGCAGCTCTGTCTTTAACGCTACCACCAGGGTTTTGTCCCTCTAATTTAAAAAACAGCTTTACATATGGGTTTGTATTTAGCATTCGAGATTCAACTAGAGGGGTATTTCCAATTAAATCTATAATATTATGAGACATTCGGAGAAGTTTTTATTTTAATTTCTGAAGTATGGTAAACCGTAGAATTAGGAGGTACTGACGATGTGATAAAAGCATTGCCACCAATTATGCTATTAGCACCAATTACGGTTTTGCCACCTAAAATAGTAGCATTTGCATAAATAGTAACATTGTTTTCAATTGTGGGGTGCCTTTTTGTTTTACGTAGATTTTTTGCCACGTATAAGCCGCCTAAGGTCACACCTTGGTATATTCTAACATCATCCATTATTATTGCGGCCTCACCGATGACAACACCTGTGCCATGGTCGATAAAAAAAGATTTTCCAATGTGCGCTCCCGGGTTAATATCTACACCAGTTTGGCGATGAGCGTATTCGGTCATTAATCTCGGTACTAAAGGAAAGCCTTCGGTATATAATTCATGTGCCAGCCGGTAAATAGCGATAGCATAAAAACCAGGATATGCCATATAAACTTCTTCAATAGATGATGAAGCAGGGTCGCAGTTTACAAAGGCTTCGGCATCTAAGTTTAGCTTTTCTAATATCTCCGGAAGTTTCACTACATAATTATCCCATACCATTTTACATGGTTTATCTATCTGCCAACACCCTAAATCCACTAATTCATCAAACTGAATTTCAAGAAGAGCCAGATTTTCTTCTACTGGTGTTTCAATATCAAACAGTGTATAGAATAGCCTATCCGTAAATAGTTGAACCTTTTCCTTAAGTCTAAATCTAAGATTAGGCTGATTTTTATGTTGATTTATCTTGTTAATAATCGATTTTGAATCCATAGTTTAAGATAATAAGCTTCAAAATTAACCAATATTTTAAAAGGCACTTGCTAAATTTGGTTAACTTTTATGATAAATTTGTTGAAATTTTAAGTCGTATGGCAAACACGGTACTAACACAAGACACGTTAAATTTTTTAAAAAAATTAGAAAAAAATAATAATAGAGAATGGTTTGAGGAAAATAAGGTTGTTTTTAAGGGGCATGAGGCTTCAGTTAAAGAATTTTTTAATACTATTTTAGATCGTCTTCGACCGCATGATGAAATAGAAAAATTAAAAATGTTTCGTATTTATAGAGATGTTCGGTTCTCTAAAGATAAGACACCTTATAAAGCGCATTTAGCAGGTTCTTTCTCTAGAACAGGAGCCAGATTTAGAGGGGGGTATTATATGCATATAAAGCCTGGAGATTCTTTTATAGCAACTGGTTTTTGGGATCCCAATAAAGAAGATTTATTCCGAATAAGAAAAGAATTAGAGTTAGATGCCGATGAATTTAGAGAAGTAACAGGGGAAGCTTCCTTTAAAAAAATATGGGGTACTATTGTTGGTGATGAATTAAAAACAGCTCCTAAAGGGTTTAATAAAGAGCATAAGGATATCGACTTAATAAAAAAGAAACAATTTATTTTTGTTCGAAAATTTTCAGACAAAGAAGTGGTTTCTCCCGATTTTTCAGAAAAAATCACTGCATCTTTTTTAGCCATACGCCCCTATTTTAATCTCATGAGCGATGTATTGACGACAGATCTAAATGGGGAATCTCTTTTAAATTAAGACTTCCAATTCAAAAAATTGAATTTGATCCTTTAAACGCTCGACAACCATATTCATCATTCGTTTATTTAATGAAGATGAGTTCTGAATATATAAGGCGTATTCATCAATTGTAAAAAGACCAATAATAATTCCTTTTAAAGAATTACGAAATTTGATATCTTTTTGAATGGCATTTTCTATATACTCAAAGCGTTTTTCTAGAGTAAGGGTATAAAAGTTGTTCTTATGCTTGGTGATGTAATTTTTAAATACAACAAGTAAAAGAGGGTTTTGTAGTTTTAAGACTGGGCGCAAAGTTTTGTTTTGAAAATACTCTTCAGCACTCATATGCTCCGTTATCCGCGCCGAAACAATTTCCGGGCGAATCTTTATTAAATTCTGTGTTCTTTCGCTCATTAGTTCAATTTTATTTAAATATAGCTAATAGGCGTATCGTTTTATTGCGAATTTTATTAAGTTTTTAACGGTTTTATGAACAGTCTTAAAATGGTTTATTCTTAAATTAGTCTTTTTAAGAATCGCATTTCTTTTAGAAAGGTTTTAAAATAAGAGCTTATGAAATTTGGTAAAGTGGAACAGCCAGAATTAATCGATTTTACATTACCTAAAGATCACACTGCTACTGAAGTTGTTTTATCCAAAGATAATGCTAATTCGGATACTGCTATTTTTGTTGGCTGCGCCAAATGGAACAAGCAAGATTTAAAGAATTTCTACCCAAAAGGCACTAAAGACGAATTGGCATATTATGCAACCCAATTTAATAGTATTGAGTTGAATGCTACTTTTTATCGAATTTTCTCTATTGAACAGCATCAGAAATGGTATGATAAGACTCCTGAAAATTTTAAGTTTTTCCCTAAAATGGTTCAAAATGTGAGTCATTTAAGAAGATTAAATGAAGATGCTTACCCTTATGTTGATGAGTTTTTGCATGCAGCAGTTCATTTAAAGGAGAAATTGGGTACCATTTTTTTACAAATGCATACTAATTTTGGACCTAAAAACTGGGAGAGGGTAGTTCGTTTTGTTGAATATTGGCCAAAAGAGTTTCCTTTGGCTCTTGAATTCAGGCATACGGACTGGTTTAATGAAGACAATGTAGCCAAAGAATTATACCATTTGTTAGAAGAAAATAATATTGCGAATATAGTAGTAGATAGTGCAGGCAGAAGAGACATTATGCACATGAGGTTGACTAATAATGAAGCTTTTGTTAGGTATGTGGGTGCAAATCATAGCAGTGATGAAGCTAGGTTGGAGGATTGGGTAGAAAAACTAGCAAGTTGGAAAGAACAAGGATTACGTAATATTCATTTTTTTGTTCATCAAAATATGGAATTAGAGTCTGCATTATTATCGGCACATTTTATTGCTAAATTGAATAAAAAATTAGGTTGCAATTTACATATTCCGAAATCCTTAAATGATTCGGACCCATTGTTATTTTAAGCTAAATATCTTGTTTACTTTTGAATTAAAATATAGAAATTATGAGATTTCATACTAGAAAATGGGTAAAGCCAGAAGATTTAAATGCGAATGAGACACTTTTTGGCGGCAAACTTTTGGCTTGGATCGATGAAGAGGCAGCACTATATAGCATTATACAGCTAGAGAATAAAAAAGTAGTTACTAAATACATGTCCGAAATTAACTTTATGAGCACGGCGACTAAAGGGGATATTATTGAAATTGGTATTGAAGTAGTTAAGTTTGGAAAATCGTCACTGACGTTAAATTGTGAGGTGCGTAATAAGATGACACATGAAACGATAGTTACAGTAGACAATATTATTATGGTTAATCTAGGAGATAGTGGTAAACCATTAGCACATAATAAAACGAAGATCGAGTATGTGAAGGATCGTCTAGCATCTCAAGATAAAATATAAGATTCTGATAGTTAATTGATTACATGTATTAGGTCATTAGATACTTTACAATTTAAAGCTTATTATACATCCTTTTTTTAATTCTTGTTGCATATTTTTATTAATCTTTTTAATTAGAAATATGTGTTTATAATGTTGAATATCAATACTATAAAATTTATTATTACTACGTAAAAACTGAATTTTTAATTCTTACTATTGTCGTCAAAATACTTTTTTTTCAGTCAAAGGGTAATTTGATTAAATAGATCTCACCTACATGTTTGTAGGGTTTTACAACAAATCTACCTTTATAGGTAACATTTTGTTGTTATCCCTCTACCATTACAGCAACTTTATATTTGTTAAAGTGATAGTGTCATTGTTTTGGATTTAAAATGTTGCTTTTGCAGCGCTTTTCCCAGACAAATAATAAATCCCAAATCAAAATATAAAGTTGAAATCTAACGAATTACTTTCTTATTTATCTGATTTAGAATTAAAGCTCAATAGCTTTTCTTTTGAAGAACTTACCGCTGAAGAGGCTACTAGGTTAAAAAAATCTTTTCAATCTTTTAAAGAGAATTTAGAAGTGAAAACGTTGCGAACTAACGATTCAAATCAAAGAAATGTTCTTTCGAAGCGAGAAGAAAATATAAGAAGTCTCCCTCCTAAGGCACAAGAAATGTTTATTGCAAAAATAAATCATGAAATAAGAACGCCTTTAAACGGGATTATTGGTTTTACAGGGTTATTAGCTGAAGAAAAGCTTTCAGAAACACAACTTTCACATGTCAATGCAATTCAATCTGCATCAAACTCTATTTTAAATAGTATAAATGAACTTATAGCATATTCAAAATTAAAACATGGAGATTCGTTAGTTGAATCTACTGATTTCAATATCAAGAGTCTTTTAAAAGATGTGAGCTATTTATGTAATACACTTATTGTAAATCCTGAGGTCGATTTTAATGTTTCTATTCCTGAAGATATACCAGAAATTTTGGTTGGTGATCCATCTAAACTTTCACAAGTATTATTAAATTTAATAGGGAATGCTATAAAGTATGTAACCAAAGGGAGTATTGATCTTATTCTTACTCTAGCTGTTTCAGAAGAAAATGCAATTGTAATAAATTTTATAATTAAAGATACCAGTATTAGTTTTGAAAAGAATAATTTGAAAAGCATTTTCGAATATTATAAGCAGGCAGATCAAGGTGTTAGCAAAAACTACGAAGACACTGGATTAGGATTAAGTATAGTTAAGCATATCATTGAAACTTTAAATGGTAAAATAATTGTAAGTAGTGAATTAAGTGTAGGTACCATATTTAATTTTTCACTTCCCTATCAAATTAGTCAATTACAAAAAACAAAATCTAATATATCTCAATTAAATACAATTAAAAGTATGAAAACTCCCCCTGTAATTTCCAAAGTTAATTTAGCCGACCCTTTTGATGTCGATTTAGCACCAGTACTAGAAGAGTGTTTTGGTGATATAGAAATGCTAGAAGAATTAGTTCGCTTGTATAAGCAAAATGCGGTAGAATTTATTGGTAAAACTAGAATAGACCTAAAGGCTACAGATATTGAAGGACTGCGTTTTAATACACATAAAGTAAAGTCAGGATTAAAAATGATGCAGACTTTTGGGCTATTTCGAATTGTAGAACAAATGCATAAAATTTGCATTGAAGATCAGGATTTCAAGTACTTAAATTTTCTATTCGACTGTTTTCTAAAAGAGTACCCAATTGTAGAGAATGCCATTGAAAAAGCCTTAGAGAACTTAAAAAATAACAATTAAAAGATGGATACTATAAAATTGTTATTAGCAGATGATGATGAATTATTAGCATCATTATTAAATTATCGTCTTAAAAAAGGCGGATATGAAGTTACACTTTGTGTCGATGGCAAAAAGGTCAAGGAATACTTAGAAAATAATACACCAGATGTGATTGTCACTGATATTATGATGCCTTATTTTTCAGGACTTGAGATAACCGATTATGTGAGAAATGTACTTAAACTAGATATTCCCATAATTATTCTATCATCAGCCGGCAATGAAGAAAATGTATTGAATGCATTTAAATTAGGTGCAAATGATTTTTTATCAAAGCCAGTTAGTCCAGCTGAATTAATATTACGCTTAAAAAAAGAGTTAGCATAGGTAATAAAAGTAAACCAAATAGTTGTTTTGAAGTTCCCCGCCCAAAAACTATATAATTTGATCACCGCCCCCAAGATCCATACAGATCTTCTTTGGGACCTAACTATTTTGTTTGTAGTGTTAGCGGTAATTTATTTTTTTGCGATTTTCTATTACAGGAATAAATTCAATGCTAAAAAAGTAGATACAGCAAAGCGTAAAAAAGAGCTTGCTCCAATGGTAAGTGAATTTTTATTTTATCAAGAAAACGAAGGAACAATAGAGGAGAAGAACAGCTATATTAACCAAAAGATTGAGATTCGGGAATTAATAAAAGATCAAAAAAATAAAACTGTTTTATCTGAAATATTGTTAGATCTTCAAAAAGATGTTTCAGGAGAAACTAGAAAACGTCTTTTTAGTTTATATAAAGTTTTGAATTTAAAACAAGAAGCTTTCAATAAGTTAAAAAGCTATAAGTGGCAAAAAATATCACAAGGGATGTTTGAACTTACGCAAATGCAGGTAACAGAATCCTACGGATTTATTAGCCGTTTTATTAATGATAAAAGATCTGTGGTGCGTAAACAAGCTGAAATATCGACAGTTACTTTAATGCATGAAGGAATATCCTATTTTTTAGATACTACAAAATATCAAATCTCCGAATGGCAACAACTTAAAATTTTAGAAGTACTTTCTAATCTTGATGGTTTTCAGCCTCCTAAATTTAATAAATGGTTAACATCAACAAATAGAGATGTTGTCTTATTTTCATTACGATTAATAAGTCATTATGATCAAAATGATACTGAAAAATCAATTATTTCACTTGTACGTCATAAGAATAATCATATAAAAAATGAAGCTATAAATTGTATTAAGAAATTCTATTTTGAGAGTTCAAGACATATATTAAAAACTGTTTTTTGGAGTAATAATGTTAGGATTAAATTAGCAATATTAGATACGTTAGCAGATTTTGGTAATTTGGATGATATTCCATTTTTAGAGAAAGTAGATAAAAAAGAATTCAACTTTACCGTTCGAAGTAAAGCGTTAAGTGCAATAAATACTATTCATCCGGAATATGTAATGCCCTCTGTTGATTTAGAAGAAATAGTTGAGGATTTACCAGAAGTTCAACTTACAAATGAAAATAGTATAGAAGAGGTAATAGCCGAAACGCAAGATGTGATACTACCAGCAAATTTAGAAGAAATTAATAGAGAAATAGAAAATATTGATGGAGATAGTTCTGAGAAGTTAATTCATCAGGAAAAAACTATTGGGGTTAATCATATTGAAAGTGTCAAAAATGGCATTCAAGTTTTCTCGGAAAAAGAAAAGCATCAAATTGATATTGAAACGATAACTGAGGAACAATTTTTAAAACATAAAAATATTCCCGATGACCCTATAATTAACACTGAAGGTGCGAGTACAGAACTATCTGCTAGTTATCAAAGTATATTTAAATCACTTTTTGATTCATCTGATGACTATTGCAAATTGTTACTGTTAGATGAGATCCTTGAGATAGGTAATATAAAAGAGATTTTATTTTTAGCTAGCCTTCATAATTATCATAATACTGAAATTCGAAAAAAAGCTTTACTAATAAAAGATAAATTACAAAGTAAATTAGGAGCCGAAATACATCCAGAAGCTATATTTGTTGAAGATTTAGAGTTTATAGAAAAGGATCCAAAGAGTGAGAGCTTTGATTTTACAGAAGAGGTCTTTATTACAAATTTTCCAACTATGGAAAATGAGAGTAATGCTAATGAGCCTGAGATTCCCGATGGTTTAGAGCCATTGGAGTTTTGTTTTCTTTTGGAGGAGTTAGAAATTGAGCCCGCTAAAGAATTTGATGTTTTTGATATAGAATTTGATTTAGAATTATCATCAGAAAGAACGAATCCAATTGAAAATGCAACAGCAGAAGTTATAAATATTTCGAAAGAGCAACTTGGTTTATCAGAAGAGGAGCATACTTTCTTTCAAAAATTATTGGAATTTCCATCAACCATAAATAATATATTTAATGGATAGTGGTGTTTTTAATATTATTCTAGACTATATAAATATAGTATTTTTCGTATTTACGTCTGTTCTGTTTACCCTTTTTAGTGTAATGGGCTATTTGTCTTCTAGAAACTCCCTTCATTATAAGAATAAAAATAGTTTTGGTGATTTATCAAAGGTGATGGCTTCTCCTTTAGCACCAAGTTTAACTATAGTTGCTCCAGCCTACAATGAAGGAATGACGATTGTTGAGAATATTCGTTCCTTATTATCACTTAAGTATGTGAACTATGAGGTAATGGTTGTTAATGATGGTAGTAAAGACGATACTTTACAAAAAATGATTGACGCCTATGACCTGATTAAAATTGATCAAAAAATAGACCCAAACTGGAAATCAAAACCTATTCGTGGAATTTATAAGTCTAAACAACAATCATTTTCTAAACTTACTGTAATAGATAAAGAGAATGGTGGTAAATCTGATGCATTAAATACAGGGATGCAACTTTCAGAAAATCAATATATAGGTTGCATTGATGTTGATTGTTTATTACTTCCTGATGCCTTAATACATGTTGTAAAATCATTCTACCAACGAACAGAAAAAAGGGTAATTGCAGTGGGGGGTGTAATTAGGGTTGCAAACTCATGCGTTATAAATGGAGGTGCTTTAGAGGAAATTCGGCTACCTAAAAATTGGCTAGCTAAATTCCAACTTTTAGAATACACAAGGTCTTTTTTAATAGGTAGAATGGCATTCGGAAGAATGGATAGTCTTTTAATTATATCAGGGGCATTTGGTTTTTTTGATCGAGAAATAGCCTTAGCTTGTGGCGGCTATGATACGCATACGGTCGGAGAAGATATGGAGATTGTTTTTAGAATGCGTAGGTATATGGTAGAACATAAATTACCGCATACAATAGAATATATTCCAGACCCATTATGCTGGACTGAGGTGCCTGAAACAACCAAAATATTAATAAATCAGCGTGATCGTTGGTCTAGAGGTAATTTAGAAACGCTCATAAAGCATCGAGAAATGTTTTTTAATCCTAAATTTGGACGTTTAGGAATGTTTAGTTATCCCTATTGGTTTTTCTATGAGTGGCTTGCACCATTGTTAGAATTTTTCGGATTCTTTTCTATTATTCTGTTTTACTATTTAGGAATTTTGAACGTACAATTTTTCGTAGCAATCACTGCAATGATCTATATGTATTCTATTATGTTTAGCTTTTATGCTATTCTCTGGGAGGTGTATTCATATCATGAATATAACCGAATAAAAGATATCCTAATTTTGATGGGTTGTGCGCTAATAGAACCAATTATTTTTCATCCGATTTTAGTTTTTGCAGCTGTTAGGGGTAATTATAAGAAATTATTTAAAATCAAATCTGGATGGGGAACTATTACCCGAAAAGGATTTGCCAAAGCTACTTAACAATGGAGGATTCAAAGCTAAATGTACTTCATAGGGCTACGTTAAGAGGGTATACGCGATTAATCATATCGTTTTTATTTTGCTTAATACTATTGTCTGTCTATCAGTATATTGTATTGTATTTTAAAGGTGTTACAGATAGTATATTTGGTATTAGTTTTATACTTGCTATTGTTCATCACATTGGTTTTAGTGCATTGGTGGGGCTTGTTTTGGTTGCACCCTATCACTTTTTAGAAGAGTTTAAGCCAAGGCTAGGGATTAAATTTATTTTTGGGATTCTTATTGTTTTACTACTAATAGAGATGGTTCTAATAGGATATTACACTGTTACTTACGTGCCGTTAGGAGCCGATTTATTGGGGTATAACTTCACAGATGTAAAAGATACCATTTTAAAATCAGGCGGAATTTCGATTTACCCAATTTTAATACTTGTAGTGCTTAGTGCGGTATTCTATGGTTTTTTTAAATTAACGGGGAAATTTTATCATCATATTAGCAAAATGTTCCCTTTTACGATTTTTCTACTAACTTTATTTTTGACGACGTTATTTACAGAAAGAAAACCTATCAATGATAATAAGACCCAATATATCGTTTATAGTCTTATGCAATCATCATTAGAATCTACATCATATGATTCAGATGTCGAATATCCATTGTTGAAAACCAGTCCAGATAATGATGTTTTGGGAAGTCATTTTAACTTAAAAGAAGAAAAACCCAATCTTGTTTTTATTGTAGTCGAGGGTTTGGGTAGAGATTTTGTAGGTGAGGATGCTGAATTTGGAGGTTTCACTCCGTTTATAGACCAACTAACAAAACAATCGCTTTATTGGGATAATTTTTTAAGCAATACAGGTAGAACATATGGTGTTATTCCTTCGTTGATGGGCTCGCTGCCTTTTGGTAAAAAAGGGTTCATGGATTTAGAAGAACTCCCTAGTAAATTAACGCTCTTTAGTATTTTAAAAAATAATGGATATAAAACTTCATTGTATATGGGAGCCAATAGCTCTTTTGATCATATGGATAACTTTCTGAGAAGTGAAAATTTAGATTTTATTTTAGATCGTAGTAAATATGAAAAAGAATATACACTGCAGCCATCAGATGCAGCAGGCGCTTCTTGGGGTTATCCGGATAAAGAATTATTTAAAAAAGCAATAACACTGTATAAGCCTAATAATAATCCAAGGCTGGATGTTTTTATGACGCTAACAACGCATGAGCCTTTTTTACCTCCAAATCAGGAATTTTATGATCATAAGGTTGATGAAATAGTAGCCAATAGTGATGTTTACAGTGATAAAACCAGAAACTTAATTGATAAGAACAAGGGTATATTCAGCAGTTTGGTATATGGAGATGAGGCTTTAAAAGAATTTTTAGAAGATTATAAAAGTAAGCCTACTTTTGAAAATACAATCTTTATTATCACAGGGGATCATCGTTTGGTTCCTGTGCCACAGCGCAATACATTGAGTCGTTTTCATGTTCCTTTTATGATGTATAGTCCTATGCTTAAATCGCCTCAAAAAATTAGTTCAGTTTCTTCTCATTTTGACGTGGTTCCTACAGTATTAGCAATGCTATCACAAAAATACCATATCAATATTCCTGAGCAAACAGCTTGGATGGGGAGTTTAATAGATATGAATACTGAATTTAGAAGTGTTAAGAATATTCCTTTAATGCGCAATAAAAATGAATTGAAAGATTTTATTTCAAATGATACTTTTTATACAGACGGTGACTTGTATACTATTGAAAATAATATGCAACTCATAGAGACCTCTAAAAATGGAGATACTATTGATAAATTATTACAAGAATTTAAAGGTTTAAATGCATACGTAACCCAAGAGAATAAAATTTTACCAGGTGATTTGGTTATTTATAAAATAGCGAAAGAGAAATTCACGAAAGAGGAGACTGTTTGGATTAATAGTCAGTTTAACGGTGGTAATTTTGATAATGCTTATGAAACAGCCAGAGAACTAGCTTTTAATGGAGAATATGAAAAAGCATTACTTCTTCTGAAATTTATAGAGGCAGAAGTGCCAAGTCATATCGATGCAAAAATATTAGAGGGCCGTGTTCATGCTTGGAAAGGGAATTATCCGGAAGCAATTAAAATATTTGAAGCATGTTTGGTGTCAAATTCTTCCTATGATGATATTTATAGTGCTTTATTAGATGTTTGTTATTGGTCTGATGCCAATGATAAAGTGCTTACGCTTTTCGATCAAATTCAAGAAAATAATATAAAGAGTACCGAAGTACATAAGAAGATTGAAAGAGCTTACACGCAATTGAAGAAAAAAGGAGAAGAGTCCAATACCATTATTGTCAATTCTAAAATTGAAGCTTTTATCGCTTCTATCCATAAAATATGAATTTTAAGCAAAAAAGTGTTTTAGTTTTATTCGTTCTTTCTGTTGGAGTTATCAAAGCGCAGCATATAGCATATTCTGGAGATCCTGATGCTTCTTTTATTGCTGCCCGTGATATTGCTTTTGCAGGGAATAGAAGTGTAGCTAGAGACACTTTGCTTTTGATTTTGACAAAATACCCAGATTATGCAGATGTTCGTAATTTATTAGCTAAAACCTATAGCTGGGATGGCCAATATGAGGAAGCTCGAAAACAATTTAATATCATAACGTCAAAAGAACCTTCCAATAAAGAAGTGTGGATTGCGGCAATTAAGAATGAAATTTATGCAAAAAATTATGCTACAGCATTGGGTTTGGCAAACAAAGCCTTGCAATATGTCGTTGAAAATACTGAAATTTTATCACTTAAAGAACAGGCTACAAATGCCATTATCGCATTACAAGTTGTTGCAAAAAATAGTGTGGAGGAAGAAGCTGCAATAGAGGAGATAAAAATTCCTAAAAATATAGTTGCAATTAGCACTTCTGCAGATGTTTTTGATATTGTATTTGACCCTATGTTTTATGCTAGCTTAAGTTATAGTAGGGCGACTAAGTACGGGAATATCATACCGAAAATTAATTACAGCAATCGTTTTAATACCAATGGCACACAGTTAGAGGTAGATGCATATCCAAAATTTTCAAAAGGGATTTATGCCTATTTAAATTATGGGTATTCAGAATCGAGTATTTACCCCAATCATAGAGCAGGAGCGGAGGTTTATGCTAATTTACCAAAAGCTATGGAGGCTTCATTAGGAGTTAGGTATCTGGATTTTATAACTAACAAAATAATAATTTATACAGGTTCTTATGGTATATATAAAGGAAATTATTATTTTTCTATACGACCCTATGTAACGCCTTCCGATAATAACACCTTTAATGTATCAGGTAACATCCTAGCTCGTAAATATTTAAAGGATAAGGACAACTACTTAGGTTTAAATTTAGGTTATGGCTACGCTTCAGACCTCAAGCAATTTAAAAATGGAGATGTAGTATTAGCAGAAACATTACTTTATTTAGAATCTCAACAAGTTAGTTTTGAATATCAATTCACAGTCAAGAATAATCCGAATTCTTACAAAGCTACTATTGGAATTACAAGACAAGAACTTAGTTTTGATCCTGGAAACTTTTTTTTAGCGGTTACGGCAGGTATTAATTATCAATTTAAATTTTAATTTCTTTTTCTTCTCACCAAATTAATGCACGTTTTTACAACAATTAATGCTAATTACACCACATTAAATTGTTTCATTTTTAGGTTTACAATATATTTATGAAGTAATTTAACCTAAATCTTACGCCAATGTTATACGATACCTACGGAGAAGAATATTTATCATTCTTACAAGATCTTAATGAAATTTTAAGTTTAAATGAATTAGTAGAATTAGATTTTTTTTAAAATAAACCCCGAAAAATAAAAAGCACACTTATGGCAAACAAGAATCAAGAAAACTCAGCTTATGTAAATTTCATTAATAATTTAAATGAAATTTTAGGAAATTATAATATTAATGAACTTAGTCGCTCTTAAAGATAGACGACGTATAACACTTATAAAATAAAAGGCTCACATTTGTGAGCCTTTTATAATTATTTAAAAATAACACGAATTAACCTAAATAGGTTTTCAATATTTTACTTCGAGAATTATGTTTTAATTTCCGAATAGCTTTTTCACGTATTTGTCGTACTCTCTCACGTGTTAAATCAAAAGTTTGGCCTATTTCTTCTAAGGTCATTGAATGTTGATCTCCAATTCCATAATATAATTTTACGACATCGGCTTCTCTTTGAGAAAGAGTTTCTAAAGCTCTATTGATTTCAATATTTAAAGACTGTTGTAGTAATTTTTTATCAGGATTTGGTGAATCTCCAGAACCTATAACGTTATATAAATTAGAATCTTCTCCTTCTTTAAGTGGTGCATCCATAGAAACATGTCTACCACTATTTTTAAGAGATTGTTGCACCTCGCTTACAGACATTTCTAACTCTTTTGCAATTTCTTCTGCAGAAGGTGGTCTTTCATGTGCTTGCTCTAAATAAGAAAAAGCTTTCTTTATTTTATTAATAGATCCAATTTTATTTAAAGGAAGTCTAACAATACGTGATTGTTCTGCCAATGCTTGTAAAATAGCTTGTCTAATCCACCATACAGCATACGATATAAATTTGAAACCACGTGTTTCATCAAAACGTTTCGCAGCCTTAACTAGTCCAACATTTCCTTCATTAATTAAATCAGGAAGTGTTAATCCTTGATTTTGATATTGTTTAGCAACTGAAACTACAAATCTTAAGTTAGCGGTAGTTAATTTTTCTAAAGCAGCTTGATCTCCTTCCCTAATTCGTTGTGCTAAATCTACCTCTTCATTCGCAGTTATTAAATCTATTTTACTGATATCTTGCAGGTATTTATCTAACGATTTAGATTCTCTATTTGTAACCTGCTTAATAATCTTTAGTTGCCTCATATATAGTGTTTATTATTCTAACTTACATTATACGTTTTTTTAAGGACTTTTCAAAGAAGTATCGAATGTTTAAATCTTTTTTGTGATAAATTTATGAAATAATAAAAATATTTTAAAATATATCAAGAATATTATCTTTGACGCTATGAGTAAAAGAGCATTAAAAGAGTATGTGTCAGAACTACCAAAAAAAGAGTTGGAAGTTCAGCTATTAGACCTTTATGACCGTTTTCCGTTAGTGAAAGAATATTACGATTTCATATTCAATCCAAAAGAAGACAAGCTCCTTCAAGCAGCTAAAGTCAAAATAGCTAATGAATATTTTCCATTGCGCCGAAAAAGACCGAAAATGAGAAGATCGGTTGCCCAAAAATTCATAAAACATTATTTAAAGCTTGGCATGGATTCGAATTTAATAGCAGATTTAATGCTCTACAATATAGAAATAGCGCAATCTTTTTCTTTAGAAAAAAAAGTAGCAGATAGTTTTTATAAAAGTATGGTGAATTCATTTGATCAAGCTGTGGTTTTTATTTCACAACATAATATACTGGAAGAATTCAAAAAAAGAATTGTTATTATATTTCAAAATGTTGAAAAACAGGAGTGGCCAAATTCTGAAGAATTCTCTAGAGTTTTGGATAAAATAGATTGAGTTTGAAATTTTATTTTTGTTTTAACGGCTATTATTTCTTTTAAGGATAAAAATCTGCTAGTTTTGTAAGATTGGCGTTTTTGGTTTTGTATGCTATGGCCAGAATTAAGAATTAAATTTTAGAATTGCTTTTGAAATTGCAAAAAGATACTTCAGAAAAGACACTTTACGATTACCAATTAGAAGATTTAAATACGATTTTTAAGTATTTAAACGAGTCTCCGGATGATATAAATTTATTATATCAATTACCGACAGGAGGAGGTAAAACTGTGGTTTTTTCTGAAATAGCAAAACGCTTTATCAATGAGCGAAAGAAAAAGGTGGTTGTTCTTACTCATAGAATAGAATTGGGAGCACAAACCTCTAGAATGTTGAATGGTTTTGGGGTAAAAAATAAAGTTATAAATAGCCATGTGAAAGAGCTTGTTGATCAAGACGAATACATGTGTTTCGTGGCTATGGTTGAAACCCTTAATAATCGATTGCAAGAAGAAAAAGTTGAGATTAATAATATCGGGTTGGTAATTATTGATGAAGCCCATTACAATTCGTTTCGAAAGCTTTTCAAGTTCTTTAAAAACTCCATAATTCTTGGTGTTACAGCCACTCCATTAAGCTCTAATATTAAGCTCCCGATGAAAGATAATTATAAGAAATTAATTATCGGAGAATCAATACAATCATTAATTGAAAAGAATTTTTTAGCCAAAGCAGAAGTTTATAATCGAGATGTAAGTTTAAAAACACTAAAATTAGGAGTTGGAGGGGATTATACGGTGAAATCTTCAGACGAGCTTTACGGTAATTTTAGTATGCTCAGTAAGTTAGTTTCTACTTATGAAGATATAGCTAAGGGTACAAAAACTTTAATTTTTAATAATGGTATAAATACTTCTAAGTACGTATACGAAACCTTTAAGAAGGCAGGGTATAATATTCGTCATTTAGACAACAAAAATAATGCAACAGAGCGAAAGGAAATTTTAAAATGGTTTTCAGATACTCCCGATGCTATTCTAACCTCGGTGAGTATTTTAACCACTGGTTTTGATGAACCAACGGTAGAAACCATTATACTAAATAGAGCAACAAAATCGTTGACTCTTTACTTTCAGATGATCGGTAGAGGGTCGCGTATTTTACCAAATAAAGATAAGTTTACCGTTCTAGATATGGGCAATAATGTGGCTCGATTTGGGATGTGGGATGCCCCTATTGACTGGAAAGAGATTTTTCTTTTCCCTGAGTTTTATCTTGAAAATATTAAAAATGATGAAGAGATAGAACGCAATTTTGTCTACGAAATGCCAGATGATTTAAAAGCTAAATTTTCTAAATCTACCGACTTGAGTTTTGATGTTAAAGAGGAGTACAAAAAGGTATTTGCCGAAGGGTTAAAATCTAAATTAGTCTTGGAACGGAGCATAGATCAGCATGCGCGAATATGTCTTGAAAATAGTGATGATGTTTTTGATGCTCGAATATTAGCCAAGCAATTAAAAGATGATATAGAATATCGGGTACGATTGTATTCCTATTGTATTATGAATAATACCAAAAATTATAAGGAGTGGTTGGCCGAAGACTATGAACGTAAACTTCGATTGAAAATTTCTCAAAAGTTTTCCGAAAAGTTGTGACCAGTGATGCAAAAAGTATTGTTTATTGGTGTTAATTGGCCAGAACCTTCTACAGCTGCAGGTACTCGAATTATGCAGCTTATCCATACTTTTATAGCGAATGATTATAAGGTTACTTTTTCGAGTACTGCTACAGAATCAGAGCTTTCCTATAAATTAGAATTATTAAAGGTTTCTAAAGTTCCCATAACCCTTAATGATAGCAGTTTTGATGATTTTATTAAGGCATTGCAACCTAATATTGTTGTCTATGATCGTTTTTTAACTGAAGAACAATTTGGATGGCGAATTGCTGAAAATGCTCCTAATGCCTTACGCATTTTAGATACTGAAGATTTGCATAGTCTTCGAACTGTTCGTTTATCACTTTTTAAAAAGGGAATTCCGTTTTCAACTGATAAATGGCTAAAAGAGGAAAGTACAAAAAGAGAAATTGCAAGTATGTATCGTTGTGATATGTCATTAATTATTTCAAGTTTCGAAATGCAACTTTTGAAAGATAATTTAAAGCTTGATGATAGCTTGCTGCTGTATCTTCCTTTTATGGTTGAGGAAGTATCGAAAACTGAATTTAAGACCTATCCAGCATTTGAAAAACGTAAAGATTTTATTTGCATTGGAAATGGCAAACACGCTCCAAATGTAGATGCGGTCTTGTGGCTAAAGAGCACTATTTGGCCTTTAATCAGAAAGCAGCTTCCAGAAAGTAATCTGCATATATTTGGATCCTATTTGCCGCAGCAAATTGTACAAATGCATAAACCCGAGGAAGGTTTTTATGTGGAAGGTTATACCAATACGCTAAAAGAAGTATTTACGGAATGTCGAATAAACTTAGCCCCGCTACGTTTTGGAGCGGGATTAAAAGGAAAGTTGATTGATGGAATGCGTTTTGGAACACCCAGTATTACTACACCTATAGGTGTTGAAGGCATGGCAGAGGGACTTCCTTTTAATGGCACTGTTGCAGCTAATGAAAATGACTTTGCAAACGAAGCTGTTGCCTTATACAACAGTAAGGATCGTTTTGTTTTAGCTCAGGAAAACGGATTAAAGATTTTGAAGCAAGTTTACAATTCAAAAATATTATCTGAAAAGTTGATCCATAGAATTATAGAAATTCAATCAAATATGGCGAAGCATAGAGGCTCAAATTTTATTGGTAGTTTATTAATGCATCAAAGCATGCAGAGTAATAAATACATGTCAAAATGGATTGAGGCTAAAAATGCAAAAGGAAATTAAGGGTATTTATAGAAGATTTGATTAGTATAGAAGCTGAAAAAATAATAAACGAAGAACCTAATCCTTGAAATAGAGTTTTTTATTTTGCTAACTTCATCTCTGAGATATCAAATTACACACCACCAACTTTCCATATATTTTCCATTATCTTTGAAGTGTTAAAGTTAAAATATCAAATGAAAAAAATTGATTGGAAAATTGTTAAGGAATTTGAAGATATTACCTATAAAAAATGCGATGGCGTAGCACGTATAGCATTTAACCGTCCTAATATTCGTAATGCTTTTAGACCTAAAACAACAAGTGAATTGTATCAGGCATTTTATGACGCTCAAGAAGATACCTCAATCGGAGTTGTTCTACTTTCTGCTGAAGGGCCATCTACCAAAGATGGGGTGTATTCTTTTTGTAGCGGAGGTGATCAAAAGGCTAGGGGGCATCAAGGTTATGTAGGTGAAGATGGTATGCATCGTTTAAATATTCTTGAAGTTCAAAGGTTGATTCGTTTTATGCCCAAGGCTGTTATTGCTGTTGTTCCGGGATGGGCTGTTGGTGGTGGACATAGTTTGCATGTAGTTTGCGATTTGACCTTAGCGAGTAAAGAACATGCTATATTTAAACAAACCGATGCCGATGTTACTAGTTTTGATGGGGGTTACGGTTCTGCTTATTTGGCAAAAATGGTAGGGCAGAAAAAGGCACGAGAAATTTTCTTTTTAGGGCGTAATTATAACGCGCAAGAGGCTTATGACATGGGAATGGTGAATGCGGTAATTCCGCACGAGCAATTAGAAGATACTGCTTTCGAATGGGCACAAGAGATTTTGGCTAAATCACCTACCTCTATAAAAATGTTGAAGTTTGCTATGAATTTGACAGATGACGGAATGGTTGGGCAGCAAGTATTTGCTGGTGAAGCTACTAGATTAGCATATATGACCGATGAGGCTAAAGAGGGTAGAAACGCATTTTTAGAGAAGCGTAAACCAGATTTCGGTAAAAATAAATGGATTCCTTAATCCCAGATTTTAAAGTGATTCAGTAAAAGAATATCACTTTATGAAATTAAAAAAGACCTAATCAATTAAGACAAGGCCTTTTACGAGAACACTATATGAAAATGAAAAATTTTTATTTCTTTTTTTGTACACTACTAAAGTAATGACGATGTATGTCAATTTAAAACTATTGTTGTGAATACTCCAATAGTTGTGGTAAACTGTCAAAAAGGTGTTATTGATTATAAAATAGAGTATACATACAGCGTAAATAAACATATGTCATTTAAAAAATTACAACCAGAATTAAAAGAAGCTTTAAGTAACCAGGAAATTACAGCATATACTGATTTTCAAAAAAGTGTGCTTTCAAAAATAAAAGGTGGTGCTAGTTTATTTGGAATTGCTCCAGATGGTGCTGGAAAAACAATGGCTATAATTATTGCTACACTTCAAAAGTTAGAATGTAAGGCAATTGAAGATGCTCCTAGAGCATTAATTTTTGTAAAGGATAAACAGTCAGCATTAAATTTAGCGCAAGAATTTCAGAAGCTTACCAAAAGAATGGATATTCGAGTGTATTGTGCTTATGACGAGCAAAATTTAGAAGACCAACGGGCAGATATTTATGATGGCGTAGATATCGTAATTGCGACTCCAAAGAGGCTAAATAAAATCTTCTATTTAAACGGAATTAATTTAGGGAAGCTAAAATTATTTATTGTTGAAGATGCTGAGTTTTTAATAAAAGCTAGCGCTTTTTCTGATTTGCTTAGAACTCCTGAAAGCTTAGAGAAATGTCAGTATCTTGTATTTTCTACGGCATTTGATAATCGAATGGAAAGAATGCAAGATGCATTTATGGCCAATGCGGAAATTATACAAATGAAATAGAGGGGATTAATTAAAATTAAAAAAGAGCTTTGACTTGCGATCAAAGCTCTTTTTACGAGAACACTATATGAAAATGAAAAACTAACTTCTTTTTTAGTACATAGTAAATGTAGCCTTCACCTTCGTGTTTTCTAAACTATTGTTGTCAATCGCTAGATAATTGTGGTTTCTTCCTTGAATTGTGATTTGTAAGGAAATAACACACAATCATTTCCAATTACTTTAGTGAATCGCACTTAGGATTTCACTTAAAAAGGTATTGATATTAAATTCAGGCTCTTCAGCAAGACCAGTTCGTACAATTACCAAATCTTTTGATGGAATAATAAAAACACGCTGTCCTTGAAATCCATTTGCAGAGAATAAATCTCTAGGCACATCAGGGTATTTACCATTGGCATTGAGCCAAAAATGACCTCCATAGGTCCCCTCAGAATTTTTGGTTGGTGTAGTGATATAATTTACCCATTGCTGATTAAATAATTGTTCACCATTCCAATTGCCTTTATTAAGGTATAGAATTCCGAATTTAGCCCAGTCTCTGGTAGTTGCCCATGCATAAGATGATCCCACAAAGTTACCTTCCATATCGGTTTCAAGAAGCATCGAATTCATTCCTATTTTATCAATAAGGGCGTTGTATGGAAAGTCTAAATATTCCTGATACGTTTTAAATTGGCTTCTTAGTATTCCGGATAATAAGTTTGTAGTTCCGGACGAGTAATTCCATATTTCAGTAGGCTTTGCAATTGCTTGTTTCAAAACTTGCGTTTGTGTCATGTCGGCATCTAAAAATAACATTTTTGTCGCATCGGAAATTGAACTATAATCCTCATCCCAAGAAAGCCCACTTTGCATACGTAATAAATTATTTAGGGTTATATGCTGGCGTTCATCATTTTGCCATTCAGAAATAGGTGCTGCTTTGTTTAGATCTATTTTGCCCTGAAATTCTAGAATTCCGTATAATGTAGCCAGAACACTTTTAGTCATAGACCAGCCTAATATCGGAGTGTCTTTAGTAAATCCGGGCAGGTATTTTTCTCCAATAATGTGGTTTTTATGATAGACTAAAACAGTTCTTGTTTTTTTAATTTCCGGGTCAGAAAAACTATTTTCAATAGCAGCATTGAGTTTTTGATAATCCACATTTTTAAAAACAGTATCAATAGGATTTCTATTCCCATATGGAAATGGTAGCGTATCCATCTTTGGAAATCTATTAGGTTTGAAATGGTTTTTTGTTTCTTGGTAGGCATCATTAATTAAAACACAACCTAGTCCTTCCCTGTAGATACTTTGTCGTTTCATTAAACCATAAACAGAGCCAATGGTATTATGATCGCCTACAGTTACCTCTGCTAATTTTACCAAAGGAATATTATTATCATTATTAGTAACAGACTCAGGTGTTCTTTTAGCTATAAATACCGTTGACGCCATGTTTTTTGAAGCAAATCCAGATATTAAATTCAATTTGGGGTAATTTAAATAAGCTATTAGAGCAATTATAAATAAGAGAAGAAGTAATCCTCTTTTTAAATTTTTCATTCAATTCAGATTTTATAATTAAGTGTATCTTTAAAAGACTAAAGGTAGTTAAACATGATGTGTATTTTGTTTAATTTGTCTCAACTGCCTGTTAGTTCGAGTGATTTTCAATAAAAAATTGTATCGAGAACAGGTTTTAAATGGAAAATTTAATTCGTTCTACTAATTTCACTCTAAGAATTGAGTAAAATTCACTTAAACTTGACAAGTTTTCGTAAAAATGTTCAATATAATAGTTAATAAATATGTCTAATACAGGATTAATTATAGCAGAAAGAAGTAGGGATATTGGCGATTTTTTGGTGGGAAGGTTAATCCCATTTCGTAAAAAAAGAATGATTGGTCCTTTTATTTTTATTGACCATATGGGACCAACTGTTTTAGGTCCTAATAAATATATGGATGTGGACCAGCATCCGCATATAGGCCTATCGACCCTAACTTTTATGTTAGAAGGAGAAATAATGCATGAGGATAGCCTTGGAACTAAACAATTGATTAAACCAGGTTCCGTAAATTGGATGGTTGCTGGTAGCGGTGTTAGTCATACAGAAAGAACGCCCATGGAATTTAGAAAAGGAAAAACATTTACAGCTCATGGCTATCAAATTTGGGTAGCGTTACCTAAAGAGTTAGAAGATTGTGCGCCATCATTTCATCATTTTGATGCGAATGAATTACCAACTTGGAACGAGGCTGAAACAGTTTTTAAACTTATTGCAGGGAAAGGTTACGGGAAAGAATCACCAGTGCCTGTTCACTCCGATTTGTTTATGGTGGAAATTAAAAATAAAGAGCAATACCAATTAAATACAAAAGATCATTTAAGAGGTGAAATCGGAATATGCATTGTAGAAGGGGGTATAGAAGCGTGCGGAGAATCAGTCCATAAAGGAAATATTGTAGTTTCTAAAGTAGAAGATACATGTAGCACTATTTTAAAACCAAATTCACACGTTTTATTATTTGGAGGCATTCCTTTTGAAGAAGAACGTCATATCTATTGGAATTTTGTTTCTTCGAGTAAAGAAAAAATTCAAAAAGCAAAAGAAGATTGGGAAAATAAGGTATTTCCTTTGATGAAAAATGATACAACATACATTCCAATCCCAAAGTAGGTACTATCGTATTAAAAAAATAGCGTAAATTAGATTTGAACCAAGGCTCAGAAAGTAATGGTATTCGAAAAATACTGTGGATTATTTTTATTCATTTTTCTTGTTTTAGGATGTTCGAAACGTGAAAAGAAAAAACTAGACTTACATGATTGGAATTCTCTAAATGTTACAGTTACTGCCTATAACTCGTTGCCTTCTCAAACTACTGCATTCGATTCTAATATTGCTGCATGGGGTGATACGCTAAAACCAGGAATGAAAGTAATAGCTGTATCTCGCGACCTGATGCGTAAAGGATTAACGTATAACACGATGGTTCGTATTGATACTTTTCCTGATACCTTCTTAGTAAAAGATAAGATGCATTTCCGCCATCGGAATAAGATTGATATTTATATGGGTACTAATAAAAAGAAAGCACTGAAATGGGGCAGGAAAAAAATGACCATTTTTTATGCGATTAAAAAGGATAGTATTTCAGTGAATGATAGTCCAAAATGATTTTGTAATTTTATTCTGGAGTTTTAATTAATCTTGTTTTATGAAAAAATGCATTCTCTTCCTCTCAACACTCCTTTTAATAATATCCTGTGGTATACAAAAGAAAATTGTTGATAAACCTATTGTATTTGATGAAGAACGAGAACAACTCACTTTAGACTATTTATTAGATCGCTATGCATTGGATAATGAAACAACAACAATAGTTCCTAAAATGATTGTTTTGCATTGGACGGTAATTCCCACATTAAAACGCTCTTTTGAAGCTTTTAATAATTCAAAACTTCCAGATTGGAGACCTGATATTAATTCCGTTAGTGGTTTAAACGTTTCTTCTCAGTTTTTAGTCGATAGAGATGGAACCATATACCGATTAATGCCTGAAACCAAAATGGCTCGCCACGTAATTGGTTTAAATCATTGCGCTATTGGAGTTGAAAATGTTGGAGGAGCAGATGAATTACCTCTTACCAGATCGCAACTAAAAGCAAATGTTCGATTAGTGAAATATCTAAAATCCAAATATGCTATCGATTATGTAATAGGTCATTATGAATACACAAATTTTGAAGGTCATGAACTTTGGTTGGAACAAGATGAGGGCTATAGAACCCAGAAAACAGATCCGGGAGAAGATTTTATGAAAAAAGTACGTGCGAGAACCAAAAAATTAAAATTTAAACCAGTTCCAGAAAATTAACATATGAAATTATTTTTATACTTATTTGCTTTTGTATTTTGTAGCATGGCATCTTGCCAAGAGGACAATGTCCAAAAAGACATTACAACAGCGCTGTATGACTCCTACAACATATACAAAGAGCCCTCTTTAAACAAGCGAAGAATTAAACATCATGAGATACAACCACTAATCAATAACTATAGCGGAAAACAGGGCTATACGGTACAGAAAGTAGGAGAGTCTATCGAAGGAAGATCAATTTCATTGATTAGTGTCGGCACGGGTAAAACAAATGTTTTTTTATGGTCACAAATGCATGGTGATGAACCAACAGCAACTCAGGCAATTTTTGACATTCTAAATTTCTTAGATAGTCAAGATTTTAAAACAGAGAAAGAAGAAATATTAAGTAACCTTACCTTACATTTTCTGCCCATGTTGAATCCGGATGGTGCTGAGATTTATCAAAGAAGAAACACCTTAGGTATTGATATTAATAGAGATGCTTTACAATTACAATCTCCAGAAGGTCGAATTCTAAAAAGTGTTAGGGATAGTTTAAATGCAGATTTCGGATTTAATTTACACGACCAAAGCACCTATTACAATGCAGAACGTACTGAAAAGCCAGCAACAATATCTTATTTAGCTCCTGCTTATAATTATGAAAAAGACATTAATGATGTGCGCGGCAATGCTATGAAAATTATTGTATTTATGAATCGTATTATACAAAAATATGCACCTGGTCAGGTTGGTAGATATAATGATGATTTTGAACCAAGAGCTTTTGGAGATAATATTCAGAAATGGGGCACAAGCGCGATCCTAATCGAATCGGGCGGTTATCATAACGATGTTGAAAAGCAAGAAATTCGTAAACTTAATTATGTGTCAATTCTATCTGCCATTTACACGATTTCAAATGGAAGTTATGCTACTATTCCAATTTCAGATTATGAAAAAATACCTGAAAATGATAGAAAGCTTTTCGATTTAAAAATAGAAAATGTAAATTATAACCTATTGGGTAAAACGTATAAATTAGACCTAGGCATTCAATGGTTAGAAGTTGATAAGCCAGAACATAACGATTTTTGGTATAGCAGCAGAGTAATGGATCAAGGTGATTTATCAACCTATTATGGTTATGATACTTTTGATGCCTCTGGGTATACCGTTAAGTTAGGTAAACTGTATCCGAAAACAGTGCAAAATACTACAGATTTTTTAAAACTTAATGCCTTTGATTTATTAAGGGATGGCTATACTTATGTTCGCTTAGAACAGATTCCGGATCAGTTGTTGGCATCACCTTTGCCGCTGCACATCGTTGGGAATAAGTTTAAGATGCCCAATGAATTTCGGATAAATGTAGGTGTTAACCCTACTTTTTTGTTGGAGAAAAATGGAGTAGTGGATTATGTTGTGATTAATGGTTTTCTAATTAATGTAAAAACAAAGAAAGGGTTATTTAAAAATGCAATGATTTTTAAATAACCTTAATTATATAAATAGCCATAATTTATTGTCATGTTCCCGCCATCTTTTAATAATAAGATAAGTGTGATAGCAATCAAGGTAATTATGGTAATTAAAGCAGCTATTGCAAGAGCTTTAAACCAGTTAGGCATTCCATGCAGGGAGCTTTGCTCGATAATGTGATTCATAACCTCCATAATATATTATTTTAAAGTTATATAGCTTTAGTAGGTGGTTCTTTTTAGATTTGGGTTTCTATTAATATAACAATTAATTAGCGAAAAACCCTACTTGAAGCCAGAAAATAAAAAAAGGGATGCCATGAAGCGTCCCTTTTTTAGTTATGAAAATTATAATATTATAGACTTTCAGAGTCTAAAAGAGCGAAGAATTTATCAAGATTAGGGATAATAACAATTTTAGTTCTTCTGTTTTTTGTTCTATTTTCTTTAGTGTCGTTTTCTACTAAAGGGATGTAGCTACTTCTACCAGCAGCAATCATTTTTTCAGGAGCTACATTGTACTTTTCTTGTAATATTCTTACAACTGATGTTGCTCTCTTTACACTAAGATCCCAGTTGTCTTGAAACAATGGAGTGTTTATTGTTTTAGCATCAGTATGGCCTTCTACCATTACTTCCATACTAGGTTCTGAATTGATTACTTCTGCTATTTTCTTAAGGATGTTATTTGCTTTGGTACTTACTCTATAACTACCACTATTAAATAATAACTTATCAGATATATTAATCATTACAACTGTTTTATCAATATCGATGTTTACATCATCGTCGTCATCGGCAATAGACTTTTTTAAATTATAAGAGATTGCAAGATTTATAGAATCTTCTAATGAAGTAGCATTTGCTAGAAGAGATGGATCAACTTTACTTAAAGTATTTCTCATTTTCTCTTTTGTGTTCGTACTCATAACAGCAATATCATCAACAGAAGTTAATTGCGAATCATTAATTTCTTTTAATGAATTAATTTTTTCGTTGTATTCAGCTACTCTAGCTTCAATTTTTGACATTTTAGCTTCTAAATCTTCTTTTTCAACTTGAGTCTTTGTCAATCTACTCTTGGTATCATTCAAATCTGACTCAAGCGCCACATATTTTTTCTTTGATACACATGAACTTAAAGTTACAATTACTAGAAGTGCAATTAATGATAATTTTTTCATTTTAAATTTTTTAGTTATTCGAAATATATGATTTACATTCTCGATAACTATCTACGATGAAATAACCAAAAAAGACGTTTAAGTGTAAAAAAAAGAAAGGCTATTCGAACGAATAGCCTTTTCAAATTCTTGTTTTACCAGCGATTATTCACAACCTCCTGTGAATCCTTTTGCATTAAATTTTGTTTGTACAGCACCTTGTTTTCCGCTCGATGTTACTTGAATGGCTAAATTATTTTCACCACTTCCATCCCGTTTTGGACTGCAATATTCAAAAAGATAAAAACTATTAGCCCTTTGTGACACTAAATAAGAAATATTGTTAAATGTTGTCTCTAATTCAGCCTTATTACCTGCAAATACACTTGATGTTTTTCCTATGCTTGAAAGCACATCTGTATCAATTTCGCTACCCAAACCAATACTAAAGAAAGAGATATTCAAATTCGCATTTTTGACTTTATCTAAAGCAGCTTTTTCAGTATATCTCGAGGCTTGATCGGTACCATCTGTAAAAATCACAACAGATGCAGCACCTATGATATCATTATTCTTTGTTTCATTGATTAGTTTTTCGGCAATATCTGTTGCCTTAATCACCGCCCCATATAAATCTGTCGAAGGATCATTGCTAATATCATTCGTAATACCATCAATAGATGTGATTAAATCTTGTCTTGATGAAGTAAGGTCGTTTAAAAGATGTAGTTTGTTTTCCCCATCAAACCAATAAATAGCCATTTTCACAGATTCATTTTCAACTTCAGGCATTACATTATTTACAAAACTTACTGATGCTGTTTTTAATTCTTGTAAACTACTACTTAAAACACTATTACTTAAATCAAGGATTAAAAGGGTACTGTTTTTAAATATCTGAGAATTAGGAGAAATTCTAGCTTGCGACTCAGAGGTAGAAATTTTATTAAAACAATCATCATTTCTTCCTTGTTCGTAAATCGTAAATTGTTGTGCCGTTAAATTTGGAACTGGATTCCCGTCAGTGTCTGATACCTTAAAAAATATAGATACTTTACCCGGTAAGGTAGTGAACTGATCTTGTATGGATAAGGTAAGCTGATTTGCTCCTAAATCAAGACATGCATCTACTGGTTTTCCCTCTCCTAAATCAGTACCTGTATTCGGATTAAAAAAAACGTCATCTTCTCCATTTCCACAGGAGAAAAGAAGAATAAGCATTGAAAAATATAGTATTGATTTTAAATTAAATTTCATTTTCAAATATTTAAATGTTCAAGCGTTAGAACGCTAATTTTTGTGTAAAATTATAATTGTTTTCATTATAAAATGTTAAACATTGTTAATTAAAAATTGACGATTAAGGCTTACCATACTTTACTAATAGAATGTTAAATTCAATTAAAGATAATTTTTAAGAAATTTCTCAGGCTAATTTTCAATATATTGTAATGAATATATGTTTATATGACCCACGAATTTAAAAAACTAGTTCAAGCTTATCTTTTAGCTAAAGAACAAGAAATAGAAACTGTATTGGCAACCGTTGTTGCATTAGACGGGTCTTCTTATCGTAAACCAGGCGTTCGTATGTTACTATTGGAAACTGGACAAATGATTGGTGCTGTAAGTGGAGGTTGTGTTGAAAAGGAAATTCTTCTACAGTCGAAATCTGTTTTTGAATCAAGTATTCCAAAAATTATAACCTACGATGGTCGATATCGATTGGGTTGTGAAGGTGTACTCTATATATTAATCGAACCGTTTAATCTAAGTCCTTTGTTTATTGAAACATTCACCAAGGTTATAAAGGATAGAGTTAACTTTAAAATATCGTCTTTTTACAAAAGAGAAGAAATAATAGAAATTGGATTAGGAACAAGAGTTCAATTTCAGAATATCACACTTCCGGTAAGCTTAAAACATGCTATAAATCCGGATTTAAAAGTGTTTGAAGATAAAATGACACCGTGTTTTAGACTTTTAATTTATGGAGCAGAACATGATGCCGTGTTGCTTTGTTCTTTTGCTAGTATGATGGGTTGGGAAGTAGCTATAATTGTACATCCTTTTGAAGAAAAGAATATTACGAATTTTCCAGGAGCTACAGCTTTTCAAATGAGTACCCCAGAAGCTTATCAAGCTGTTGATATTGATAGCCAAACGGCAGTAGTTATAATGAATCATAACTTTTCAAAAGATTTACTTTTTTTAATGGCGTTAAAGGCTACAAAACCGGCATATATAGGTTTGTTGGGACCTACAAAAAGAAGAGAACAACTATTTGATGCGTTGCTAGAGAGAAACCCAGACATATCAGATAGTTTTCTTGAGTCTATTTATGGACCTGCAGGCTTAAATATTGGATCAATTACACCTCAAGAAATTGCAATTTCAATTTTGTCAGAAATATTGAGTGTGGTACGAAAAGAAACACCATCTTTTTTGAAAGACAAATTAAAGAGTATACATAATTAATGAGTAAAATAGCATGTATATTATTAGCAGCTGGTGCATCAAGCCGTATGAAAAATCAGGTAAAACAGCTTTTGCCCTGGCGTGGTGCTACGCTTTTAGAACATGCTATAGCAACAGCAGTAGCTTCAAAAGTCAATGATGTTTTTGTTATTTTGGGAGCTAATTTTGAGAAAATTTATGCACAGCTAACATTGGAGAAATACCAAATAATAGAAAATAAAGATTGGGAGCAAGGCATAGGAAGTTCAATAGCAAAAGCAATTATGGAGATTACCAAATTGCCTGAAAGCTATGATGCTGTGCTAATAGCCTTGGCAGACCAGCCATTAATTGATACTGCGTATTATGATGAGATGATTTCAATTTTTAATAAAGGAGACACAGATGTGATAACGACCTCTTACCTTAATAAAAAAGGAGTTCCTGCTATTTTTAGAAAAACATATTTCAAAGACTTAAGGTTGTTGCATAATGATATTGGAGCAAAACAAATCATAGCAAATGCCTCCGTGGAGACTATAAATTGTAATGGAAAAGAGGCAGATATAGATACTTGGGAAGATTATCAAAGATTACTAAATAAATAGTTCATAAAAATGACATACAAACAAGCAATTCAAATTACTACACTTTTTACATTCGTATTCACAACTACTTTCTGTACAGTACAAGGGCAAGAAATGGGTTTCGAGGAGTATAATCCTAAATCTACGTTGGTAGTTCCTGTACACGAGGTTCAAAGCGCTAAGTTTCCTTTTATTGATGTACATAGTCATCAACGTAGCATGTCTGCTGAAAGCTTAACTGCATTAGTAAAAGATATGGATATCTTGAATGAAGCCGTTATGGTGAATTTAAGTGGTGGTTCAGGAGAAAGGTTGAGCACGATGAGCAGGAGTATTCAAAAAAACTACCCAAATCGATTTGTTGTTTTTGCAAATGTAGAATTTGAGGGAGTGGGGAAGTCAGGATGGATAGAAAATGCGGTAAAACAATTGTCTTTAGATATTGAAAATGGAGCAAAAGGATTAAAGATTTACAAAAGTCTAGGGTTAAGGTATACTGATTTTAATGGAAAAAGACTTGCGATAGATGATGAACGATTAGACCCTATATGGGATAAATGTGCGGAATTAGGGATTCCAGTTTTAATTCATGCCGCAGATCCCAAATCGTTTTGGGATGATATGGATGGTGATAATGAACGTTGGTTGGAGTTGAAAACGCATCCTAGACGAAAAAGATCAGCTACCAATCCAGCTCCATGGCAACAAATTATTGATGAGCAACATCGGATGTTTAAAAAACATCCAAAAACAAAGTTTATCAATGCACATATGGGGTGGTATGCCAATAATTTATCAAAATTAGGTGAACTAATGGATGAAATACCAAACATGTCTGTCGGTATAGGTGCTGTAATCGCAGAATTAGGCAGACAGCCAAAGAATGCAAATGCATTTTTCATCAAATATCAAGATCGAATTTTGTTTGGAAAAGATAGTTGGAAACCCGAAGAATTCCCTACGTATTTTAGAGTCTTAGAAACTAATGATGAGTATTTTCCATACTATAAAAAATACCATGCTTTTTGGAGTATGTATGGTTTGGACTTGCCAGATGAAGTACTAAAAAAAGTATATTATAAAAATGCACTTAATTTAATTCCAGGATTAGATAAAAGCCTATTTCCTGAAGACTAATTTTCATAAAAATAGTTATCTAGTGCCTATTGTTGCTGTTTAGTTGTACAACTTTACTATCGGTAGAGTCTTGTTTTCCATAGTCTTGAAAAATACCACAGGAAATTTCTTTTTTAATCAGAGATTTTTCTTTTTTTCTCTTTGCTAAAGCTTCAATTTCTGGAGATAAGTAGATCATAACTTAAATTATTTATGTTTTGTTATTTTATAAACGAAATCGATTTAAGTATGTTGTATTAGCAACTCTAATATTAATATTTTTTAACTTTTTCCGGCCTTATGGCACTTTTATTAAGAATTATTTCACTTTAAATTAATTTTGAATGTGATTTTTTTAATTAATGAGTACTTATAAAGAAATGTAACTATAAAGAATGCGTAAAGAAGACGAGTTTGTAAAAGTTATTAAGAATCATGAAGCAATTATTTTTAAAATAACGACCATTTATACGGATCATAGAGAAGATCAAAAAGACTTATACCAAGATATTGTTTTTCAGCTATGGAAATCATTTGATTCGTTTAAAAATGAATCAAAAATTAGCACATGGATGTATCGCGTTGCTTTAAATACGGCTTTAACACATCTTAAAAAGTCTAAAAGGTTGCCTTTTTCTATAGGTATCGATGAGGTTATTTTAGAGCAAATAGAAAGTTATGATGCTAGTTTTGAAGAGCATTTAAAAATTATGTACCGTCATATTAAACAACTAAATGTATTGGAAAAAGGTCTTATTTTGTTGTTCCTAGAAGGAAAAAAGTATGAGGAAATTGCAGAAATAACAGGGTTGTCAACTACGAATGTAGGTACTCGGATCTCAAGAATTAAGAAAAAACTAAAAGAACAGATTATCAAATAATAAGTTATGGAACTACAGGAAATGCAAGAAACTTGGAGAGAAATGTCCTTGGAATTGGAGAAACAGAAAAAATTAACAGCCACTATAATTATAAAAATGACTCAAGAAAAATATAAGAATAAGTTTAGAACTATTACGGTATTTGAAACTATAGGGACAGTTATTTGCTTCATTGCAGCATTATTTATCCTATTAAATTTTACAAAATTGAATACTTGGTACTTAGTAGCCTGTGGTCTTATTACCTTAGGCTATTTAACTATTTTGCCTATTCTAGTTTTACGGTCATTATATAGGATTAAAAATTTAAATCTCATTTCGAAAAATTATAAGGAAACGCTGTATAGTTATACAAAAGAGAAAAAACAGCTACTGTTATTACAAAAATTAGGTGTATTTGGTAGCTTTCTAGTCCTGTTTTCGTCATTACCTGTTTTTTCTAAAATTTCAAGCAATAAAGATTTTTTTAAAATGGACTTGGGACTTTCCTTTTATATTATATTAATTGGGGTGCTCATTTTCTTATACTTTTTCACTCGATGGGGCTATAAAAGCTATATGGAAATCACAAATTCTGCAGAACTTATTTTAAATGAATTAGAATAGAATGATTAAATATTGGGGTATTTAAATGTTTAAAATAACAGTAATTTTTAGTTCCTTTTCATAATACGTTTTTTATATTAAAAAAAGCTACTTATCTTTGTACCAGCATTAAAAGAGTACAAAAGTTTTTTTAACTGCGTGTTGTTGCAACTTCTTTATAGATTATTAGGCAAAATCAATCGCAAAATTGTTATTTACCAATCGTTCATTCTGAATTTCAATAACCTCATGACGGCTTATCACAAGCGAGTCTAGTATTAATTTTAATTTATATTTTGAATGGCGAGAGCACAAGAAACCTTTGGTAAAAAAGAACGAGAAAAGAAACGTTTAAAGAAACGTGAAGAAAAGGCAAAGAAAAAAGAATATCGTAAAACTAATGGCGAACCAGATAGTATGTTTGTCTATGTGGATGAAAATGGGCATTTAGTAGATACTCCACCGGATCCTTCAAAAAAAGTAAAAGTAGACGCTGAAAGTATAGTTCTAGGAATACCTAAGAAGGAAGAAAGTGACGAAGAAATAGATCCAGTACGTAAGGGTAGAGTAGAATTTTTTAATGATTCCAAAGGATACGGATTTATTAAAGATATGGATTCTCAAGAAAAATTCTTTGTACACATCAATGGTTGTCTAGAAGAAATCAAAGAAAATAATATGGTGCAATTTGAACTTGAAAAAGGCATGAAAGGTATGAATGCCGTTCGTGTTAAGAAAGTTTAATTTGTAATATAATTTTATAAAAAAGGCGTTCATTTGAACGCCTTTTTTTATACCTCTTTATCAATAACTGCTAGTGCCAATCTAATTTTGAAATAATCTAGCTGTTCTTCAAAATGATCGAAATAAGATTTTAAAGCAGGTGGACTCTCCAATGCTACTTTAGCCTTTTTAACAGCCTCTACTTCAGATTTACTTACAAAATCGAAGATATTTATAGGTTTACCATCGCCATATAATTTAGCAATATGAGAATAAATAGTTGGAGTCTTCAACTTCCGTTTTTCGGCTATTTCATCAATGGATAATCCTTCTTTGTACAATTCATAGGTAACTTTATGTGTATCCGCTTTTTTGGATTTCTTTTCTTTATTGAACGTAATTATTTCCGCAATAAATAAATCTCCATACACTTCTAATTTACGTTGACCGACACCACTAATTTCTAAAAATTCGGAATCTGTAATAGGCCTTACATTTTCAATTTCTTGTAATGTAGCATCACTAAAAACCAAATAGGCAGGAATATCTTCATCTAATGCTATTTTATGACGTAGTGTTCTTAAACGCTCGTATAACTCAGTACTTTTCTTCTTTTTAGTCGCTTTCTCTTTAGGATTCCCAATTTTCTCTAATAGGTCTATAGGTTTGGTTAATGAAACCTTTGCCCCATTAAAAAGAACGTTTTTTGAAAATTCGGTGAGTCTCAGCGCATTATGGTATTGAAACGCAATTTCAATGTATCCTTGATTGATAAGTTGGATGATATAATGCTGCCAGTCTTTCCACGAAATATCATATCCGATGCCATATGTTTTGATATTTTCTAATCCTTTCTCTAAAATGGCTGCGTTCTTAGCTCCTCTCAAAATATCAATAATAATCCCTGTAGCTTCAGATTCTTTTACGCGAGCAATGGTGGATAATATTTTTTGGGCAATAACGGTACCATCAAATACTTTTGGCGGACTTTTACATACATCGCAGTTCCCACAATTTTCGGATAACAACTCACCAAAGTAGCTTAATAATATTTTTCTTCGGCAGGTAGTCGCCTCAGAAAATTGCTTCATACGTTCTAGTTTGGCTATTTGCACTTCTTGATTTGCCGCTCCTTCTGTAAAACGGCGTAATTGGATCACATCTGCATAACTGTGAAAGAGTAGGGCACTTGCTGATAAACCATCTCTTCCAGAACGCCCAATTTCTTGATAATACCCTTCAATATTTTTGGGCATGTTGTAATGAATCACCCACCGTACATTAGATTTATCAATTCCCATTCCAAAGGCAATAGTAGCGCAGACAATTTTAGTTTTATCAAATATAAAATCTTCTTGAACTTTGGTGCGATCATCAAAACTTAATCCGGCATGGTATGCCTCTGCTTTTAGTTTTTTTGATTTTAATTTAGCGACCAACTGTTCAGTAGTTTTTCTACTCAAACAATAGATAATACCAGAAGAATTAGGTCTTTTCGCTATAAAATTTAAAATTTGCTCAACTCTACCGTCTGCAGGTCGAACAGTTAAACTAATATTTTTTCGATCAAAAGAGGTGATAAATTGCTTCGCATTTGATATTCTTAATTGTTCTGCTATATCTTGGCGCGTAGCTTTATCAGCTGTTGCTGTTAAGGCTATTATTGGCGTATTTGGTAATGTTTTTTTAAGAAAACCAAGCTGTTGGTATGAAGGTCTAAAGTCGTGCCCCCATGAAGAAATACAATGTGCTTCATCTATTGCGATACAACTTATATACGTTTCATTAATTAAATTGTCTAAAGCAGGCATGCTCTCTGGAGCGACATAAATCAGCTTCAATTCAGCCTTTCTAATTTTTTCAATAATCTCTTGTTGCTCTTCTGAAGATTGACTGCTATTAAAGTATGCTGCGGCAATACCGTTGGCATTACACCCATCTACCTGATCTTTCATTAAGGCAATTAATGGTGAAACAACCAAAGTGGTTTTTGGAAATAACAAGGAGGGCAATTGAAAACAGATCGATTTACCACCACCTGTTGGCATAATAACGAGTCCGTCTTTCTTTTCTAAAACAGAAGTAATTATTTCTTCTTGTTGCGGACGAAAACTATCGTAACCGAAATATTTTTTTAAAGTTGGAAGTAATTGTTCTTTATAATCCGTTAAAGGCATGAAATAAAATCTAGAGTGTAAATTTACAAGAAATGTTTTTGAAGAGACTAGAAGATTAACGGTTTAATTTTGAAAGCTCCAAGCTACAAGCCTACTTTTCTTATGCCCTTGTTCCATGTTAATGGTTTTAAAAGTAGCTCCAGTTTTCCGCAGTTGTTTGTATATCGTTTTTAAATGATCACTTTTCGAAACTAAGGTTGTAAACCAGCCTACTTGTGTTTTGAATTCAATACTTTGTTTTATCATCCGCTTGATAAAAAGTGCTTCTCCTCCGTTACACCATAATTCATTGGCCTGCCCACCAAAATTTAGTTTAAAATTGGAATCATTTTTAAGGTTTTTAAGTTTGCGCAAGGTTCCCACAGTGGCGTCTTTTTCAGAAGCATGAAAAGGTGGATTACACATGGTGAAATCAAAATATTCATCTTCTTTAATAATCCCTTTGAACAAATCAGCATTTGATTTTTGAAGACGAATTTCTATATGGCTTTTAAGATGTTTTGATACTTCAACATTTTTTAGTGCAGCAGCGATAGCGGTTTTATCAATATCCGCTCCCACCATTTTCCAATTAAATAATTGACTGGCTAAAATGGGGTATATACAATTAGCACCAACGCCTATATCGAGACCCTTAATTTCTTGATTGGCATTAGTAAAGGCTAATAAATCATTAATATGATGTAAATAATCTACTCTTCCAGGAATAGGAGGGCATAAATACCCCTCAGGAATACTCCAATCAACAACAGTATAGTGGTATTTTAACAGGGCTTTATTTAACTGTAAAACTGCTTGGCTATCAGAAAAATCAATAGTTGATGTTCCATATTCGTTTGTTTGAACAAAAGGAGCTAATGACGCATGGCTTTTTATCAGTTGCTTAAAATCGTAAGGAGCATTATGTATATTTTTTGGATGCACTGTATAATTTTATCGTACAAAGATAGGTATGTTAAGTCGGTCTTCAATAGAAAGATAGAATACCATACCTTTGCAAAAATAAACAAGGTCAAGCATGAGTTCTTTTGAAGATTTCAATTTAAAAAAGCAGTTAAATTACGGTATTGAAGATTTAGGTTTTTCAACACCTACACCAATTCAGCAAGCTGCATTTTCTGTTGTACTTTCCGGAAAAGATATTGTTGGAATAGCCCAAACAGGAACAGGGAAGACTATGGCTTACATGTTGCCTTTATTACAAGAGCTTACTTTTTCAAAGCAAATTCATCCTAGAATTTTGGTATTGGTGCCTACACGAGAACTAGTACTTCAAGTAGTTGAAAATATAGAGAGTTTCGCGAAATATATGAATGTTAGGGTTTTGGGCGTTTATGGAGGAACAAATATAAATACTCAAAAACAACTGTGTGCTCAGGGTACTGATATTTTGGTGGCGACTCCTGGACGTTTGTATGATTTAGCCCTATCAAAAGCAGTGAAATTAAAGGAAGTAAAAAAGTTAGTAATCGATGAAGTTGATGTGATGCTTGATTTAGGATTCAGGTTTCAACTCATCAATATTTTTGAAGTACTACCAACAAGGCGACAAAATATTATGTTCTCTGCAACAATGACAAGTGATGTAGATGCTTTAATTGATGATTTTTTTATTGCACCTGAAAAGGTTAGCATTGCGGTGAGTGGTACTCCCTTAGATAATATTGCACAGCAGAGTTATGCAGTTCCAAATTTCTATACCAAAATAAACTTGCTTATTCGATTATTGAAAGATAAAGATAAGTTTCAAAAAGTGTTAGTTTTTGTATCTAACAAAAGAAGTGCGGACACCGTCTTTCAAGCTATGGAAGAAGCTTTTGGGAATGAATCATGTGTTATACATTCTAATAAAACCCAAAATTATAGAATTCGCTCTATTCGTCAATTTGATGAAGGGAAGAACCGTATTTTGGTCACTACTGATGTCATGGCCCGTGGTTTGGATTTAGAAAAAATTACGCATGTTGTGAATTTTGATACTCCCAACTATCCTGAGAATTACATGCATAGGATTGGTAGAACAGGTAGGGCAGAACATCAAGGTAATTCCATTTTGTTTTACACGGAGAAAGAAGCGCCTTTTAGAGAAGCTATAGAAGCGCTAATGGATTATAAAATTCCATTACAAGAAATACCTTCAAACGTAGAAATTTCCGAAGAACTTACCGCAGAAGAGCGACCAAAAATTATTGAGGCCAATAACCCTGATCAGAATACCTTAGATTCACAAGGAAGCTTTCATGAAAAGAAAGAAAAGAATAAAAAAGTAAATCAAGGAGGGTCTTACCAACGTATTATAGCTAAAAAGTATTCAAAACCAAAAACGCGAGGTGATAAAAATTACAACAAGCGTAATAAAAAGAAATAACAGCTAATTTTGCTATATTTAGTGCATATCAACTACATAACTTACCATGAAATCATATACTGTATTAGAGATTAACGCTGTTTTAAACGGAGAATTAATAGGTACCACTATAAACGAGATTTATGCTCCCGAACAATTAGAAAAAGCTGAAATTAATCACATTACCTTTATTGGTAATCGTAAATATGCTAAGCTTTGGGAAACTTCAAAAGCAAGCGCTGCAGTAATTGATGAAAACATTGCATTAGAACCAGGAGAAAATCGTGTGCTGATCAAAGTAAAGAATGCCGATTTGGCTATGGCTCAAATCTTAGAATTTTTTGATCCAGGATTACCAATATTAGAAGAAGAAATTCATCCAACAGCAGTAGTTCATGAATCAGCAACTTTAGGTAGTGGTGTTCATATTGGTGCGAATTGCTATGTTGGAAAGAATGTGAGTTTAGGTGACGGAACAATTTTATATCCGAATGTAACTATTATGGATGATACGACCATTGGTATGGGGTGTATAATTTGGTCTGGAACAGTAATAAGAGAACGCTCGGTAATTGGACATCAATGTATTTTTCATACCAATGTAAGTATAGGGGCTGATGGATTTGGGTTTCGACCAAGCCCTGATGGTAGAGGATTAATTAAAATTCCGCAAATTGGTAATGTAGTTATAGGCAATGGTGTTGAAATAGGAGCAAATTCGTGCGTAGACCGTGGCAAATTTAGTTCTACCATTATTGGCGATGGTTCCAAGATTGATAATCTAGTGCAAATAGGCCATAATTCTATCATGGGTCGTTCTTGTATTATGGCCGGACATAGTGGACTAGCGGGTTCTGTAACCTTAGGTGATGGCGTAATAATAGGGGGTAGTGCATCCATAAAAGACCATACCACTATTCACTCAGGAGCTACAGTTGGTGCCGGTTCGGGCGTTGTAGGTGATGTCGCAGCGGGTAAAACTGTTTTAGGTTATCCAGCCTGTGATTCAAGAGATATGCTGAAACAGTGGGTAGCTTTGCGAAAGCTGGGTAAAAGCTAGGAGCCGCACAATTCATTTAACTCCTATTATTAACAGTTTATCAAAAAAACCATATAGTTTTTATATAATTATTTGATATCCCCTGTAAAGGGCTTAATTTTGTATTCCCCCTAGAAAAGGAAATTATGACGGAGACAGCAATCGGATTGCAAGAAAGAAAAACGGATAAAGAACTTTATAGCTATCAGCAAGGTGCTATTAATAAAATTTTTGAAAAGTTCGATACTGCACCAGACAATTATCATTTATTATATCAATTACCTACTGGTGGTGGTAAAACGGTAATTTTCTCTGAAATGGTTCGTCAATACCTAAAAAACCATAATAAAAAGGTATTGGTAATGACACACCGTGTGGAATTATGCAACCAAACCTCTGCAATGCTTACGAGTTTTGGAGTACCCAATAAAGTGGTCAACAGCAAAGCTAATTTAGACGATCAAGATCGTTACAGTTGTTTTGTAGCCATGGTAGAAACCTTAAATAATCGTTTGAATGATGATAAGTTAGATATTTCTGATATTGGACTTGTGATTATAGATGAAGCGCATTACAATTCCTTCACCAAGCTTTTTAAATTCTTCGAAAATTCCTTTGTTCTTGGCGTTACCGCAACACCATTGAGTTCCAGTAAAGAACTTCCGATGAAAGATAATTATGCGGAATTAATTTCTGGTGAATCTATAGAATCACTTATTGAGAATGAATTTTTAGCACGTGCAGAAGTCTTTCAATATGACATGGGGTTAACCTCTTTAGAGGTGGGTTCAAACGGTGACTATACCGTAAAGTCTTCTGAAGATTTATATACAAGTCCCGCAATGTTAGATAAAACATTACAGGCCTATTTAAAGCATTCAAAAGGCAAAAAAGCGTTGATTTTTAATAACGGTATTAATACCTCAATACAAATATATCACACATTTAAGGCAGCGGATCTTCCTGTGATGCATTTAGATAATACGGCGACAAAAAAACAGCGTAAGCAAATTTTGAAGTGGTTTAAAGAGACACCGGATGCTATTTTAACATCGGTAAGTATCTTAACCACTGGCTTTGATGAGCCTACAATAGATACTATTATATTAAATAGAGCTACAAAATCATTAACTCTTTATTATCAAATGATAGGTAGAGGATCTCGTATACTAAATGATAAATCGGCATTTAATGTTATAGATCTCGGAAATAATTACCACAGATTTGGACCATGGGGAGCTGATTTAGATTGGCAAATGATTTTCAAATCGCCGAACTTTTACATGGAACGTCTTCAAAATGATGAAGATATTGAAAGTGAATTTAGGCATGAAATGCCAGAGGAAATTCGTGTTCAGTTTGCAAAATCTGAAGAAGTTTTTTTTGATATAAAAGAAGTATATATTGAAGCTACTTTTAAGGGAGAATCTTCAAAAGTAGTACTAGAGCGCTCTATTGAACAGCATGGTAGAATATGCATCGAAAATAGTGAAGATGTTTATGATGCTTTAGGATTGGCTAAATTATTGGATGAAGATATTGATAATAGAATTCAAAGCTATGCCAAGTGTATTAGTAGAAGCACCTATAACTTCTTAAAATGGTTAAAAGATGATTATAAGCAAAAATTAAGTGCATACTTGCGTCAAAATTTTGATGAAGTCTTCGAAGAAATTCATGGCTTTCCACCAGAAGATTAGTGGGGATACAGATTTTAAAACATAACAAAAGCAGTAGGTGATGAAGCTACTGCTTTTTTGTTTATACTTGTTTGGCGGATTATGAAAATGAAAATTGATGGTCATTTCTAAAGTCTGTCCAGCGAATTCTTTTGTTATTTCTAAAATTAGAAATAAGATTGTTCTTTTTTGAAATTATTGTTGATTGATTGATGAACGTTTTCATGATGTTGGTTTTAGAGTTGTAATTTTAATACTAACGATACCTCCTTTTAGAGTTCCAGATTCTACTAGTTGATGCTTCTAGTGTTTGATGTACTTGGTGCTTGTTTAATGATTCCATGATGCTTGTTTTAGATTGGTGATTGTTGTTGTTGTTGTTGTTGTTGTTGTTGTTGTTGTTGTTGTTTGATTGATTTTTTAATCTTATCTGTAACGTCTTTTAGAGTTCC